>Ga0302278_10001101_pt1 | contig 33915 bp, 27 predicted proteins | sample III_Bog_N3_2_FD_194543 | JGI IMG/M metagenome (GOLD analysis project Ga0302278, IMG submission 194543) | Peat permafrost microbial communities from Stordalen Mire near Abisko, Sweden - III_Bog_N3_2 | ecosystem: Environmental > Terrestrial > Soil > Wetlands > Peat | place: Sweden: Abisko... | reverse complement strand
GCGCGTCGAATGTCGGCCTTGACGGGTAGCTTGTGGGTGCCGTCGCCCATGGCCATGAAGGAGCTTTTAAAGGAGACGCCGTCGATTTTCCCTTCGACTTTAACCAGGCCGCGGGTGCGAAAGAACTCCACCGAAGATGGCCAGACCAGGTAGGTCCAGCCTCCTTTTGCGGGGCTCTTTTGCAGTTTGGCGGTGAAGCGCTGATTGAGCATGCAACGTGGGTGTCTAGGCCAATGCGAGGTTCATGTTGTCGATGGCTTCGTCGATTTCCTGGGTGCTCTTGAAGCCAACGGTGGCGCAATCGATGCCCGCGTTCTTGAAAGCGAAACGCATGGCGTCGCGGCGGTCTTCATGACGGGTGAATGTGGCGTCGCCCACGAGCTTCATGCTGATGACGCCCATGCCTTCGCTCTTGACCTGCTTGACGTGGGCAACCACCTCGTCGCGATGGTCGGGGTTGTTGTTGTCGTCGTAGGTGGGCCCATCCATGCGCGCGCCTTTGTGATTCATGCGGATCATGGCCACTTCAAGCCACTTGTTGCCGGGCATCTGGCGGAGCGCAGGCAGCCCGTGTACGGATGCGCCGCGGGTGCGGATGGTCTTTTTCTGCTGTGCTTCGAGGATGCCGTCCTGCCAGCGGCGAGTCTCGCTGACCCAGTCACTGGTGTGCTGCCAGTGGAGGAGCATGATGTCGAAGTATTCGGTCTGCGAGATGCGGCGCATTTCATCGAAGCGCTTGTGGGGATCGACGCCCTCATCGGTGGTGACCTTGTTCATGAGCTGATAACTTTCGCGCGGATAGGGCTTGAGTGCTTCGCCGAGCATAGCGGGGGTCATATACGTCTCGGCGGTTTCAAAGAAGCGGATGCCGCGGTCGTAGGCGTAGGCGATGAGTCGGGAGAATTCCTTCTGTCCAAGCGAGGCCTGCACATGGCCGTTGGCGCTGCCGGTGCCGAATGCGAGGCGCGTCACCTTCAATCCCGAATTGCCCAGGGTGACTAGATCGCCGGCGGTGCGGGGGGTGGCGTGCAGGTTGGTGACACTGGCAACGGTTCCAACGGCGAGCGAGGTTTTAAGGAATTCGCGGCGATTGAATGGGCTCATGAGGACCTCCAATAGCTTGCACGGGGGCAGTGGGGGACTGCCATTACGGAGAATGGTACCACCAGAATGGGTGGTGTGGGCGAGTGGGGTTGTACGCAGATGCAAGAAGCGCGCATCAGAGCAGAAGGGACACAGGTTAGTGCGATTGTTTACACTCTTTTTCAAAGGAAAAGGGATTTATCGAGATGGCTCAATCCGCAATCAAGTTCGGCACTGACGGCTGGCGGGGTCTCATCGCCGACGACTTTACGTTTGCCAATGTACGCATTGCCGCGGAGGCAGTGGCGGCCTATGTGCATGCGCGGGAAGACGCGAAGAAGGGGCTTTGCATTGGCTACGACACGCGGTTTGGGTCAAAGGCGTTTGCGCGGACGTGTGCGGAGGTGGTGGCGGCTACCGGAATTCCAGTGATGCTGGCCAATGCGATTACCCCGACGCCGGCGTTGAGTTTCGGGGTGCGGGAGCGCGGGGCGGCCGGGGGCATCATGATTACCTCGTCGCATAACCCGGCGCAGTGGAATGGAGTGAAGTACAAGGCCTGGTATGGAGGGTCGGGGAAGCCGTCGATTATTGCGGAGATTGAAAGCTTCCTGGGCCAGCCCGTGGCGAAGAGCGAAGAGCCTGCGCCGATTACCGAGGTCGACTTTCTGCCGACGTATTTGAAGGCTCTCGAAAAGTTCGTTGACCTGAAGCTGATTGCGGAGGTGGGAGCGGAGGGGATGAGTCTGGCCATCGACTCCATGTATGGGGCTGGAGGGACGATTCTTTCGGACATATTTACGCGGCTGGGTGTGCGGCATGTGCAGATTCGGGCGAATGCGGATCCGCTGTTTCCGGGGATCAATCCGGAGCCGATTGAGCCTCATATCCGGGCGCTGGGTGAAGCGGTGGTGGCCAATAAGTGCGAGGCGGGGCTTTGTACCGACGGCGACGCGGACCGGATTGGCGCGACGGACGAGAATGGCGAGTTTGTCGATCCGCACAAGATCTTCAGTGTGCTTCTGAGCTGGGTGTTGCGGCGCAAGCACTGGCCGGGCGCGGTGACACGGGCGTTCAATACGACCAAGATGCTGGATCGCATTTGCCAGAAGCATGGGCGGGAGTTGATTGAACACGGTATCGGATTCAAATATGTGTGCGACCTGATGCTGGAGCGGGAGATCCTGATGGGCGGCGAGGAGTCGGGCGGGATCGGGTTTCAGCGGCATTTGCCGGAGCGCGATGGGTTGCTGAATGCGCTGCTGCTTGCCAACGTGATGGCGGAGGAAGGCAAGACGCTGGGACAACTGGTGGCCGATTTGCAGGAAGAGTACGGCGAGCACCAGTATGGGCGCATCGACCTGCATATTCCGGACGAGCTGAAGAATGCGGCGATTGCGCGGGCCAAGGCTCTGGAACCGGGCGACCCGGTGTTTGCGGACATGGAGATTCATTGCCAGGAGAATTTGGACGGCGTGAAGTTCTACCTCGATAATCCGGAAGCGTATTCGAAGTCGAAGGCTGCGGAGACCTGGCTGCTGTTGCGGGCCAGCGGGACTGAGCCGCTGCTGCGGATCTATGCGGAGTCGTGCTCGAAGGAATCGGTGGCGAAGCTGCTGGAGTCGGCGAGGAAGTTTGCGCTGAGCTCGTAAATAGAGCGAAAAAACAGGCCATTTGGTAACGAAAAACGCGTGAAAAGGGCCGTTTTCTTAATCAAAAACAGCCCTTTTTCGCACGCGAAGTTCACGATTATTACAATCATCCGTTTACTAACTTGTTTGCCGACAAGGTGTTACACGATGCTGTGTGACAGGGGACACGTGTTTTTTGGGGGGAGGGGGTGGGGTATTTAATTTACACCGGCCACCTCCCTGACAGATTTAGGTCGGCATATCCCGGCTGAATTGATCCTTGGAATTCGTCTGCACAGTTCCCATTGTGCTTGATCGCACTCTATTTATCGGCAAACGCAGGATCAGATCTTGTAAGGGGCGCGGCAACGGTTATTTCGATTCTTGACATAATGTTGCAATTGCATAACAATTAGTTTTGTAAATGAATCCTGCGAATCAGAAAGGCCCCGGTGAGAGCGGTTTGTATAACCGCATTGCGGTGTTGCGGGCTGAGCGCGGCATCAGCCGTCAGGACTTGGCGGATGCGATGGATGTGAACTACCAGACGATTGGGTTTCTGGAGCGCGGGGACTACTCGCCGAGCTTGAAGCTGGCGCTGGCGCTGGGGGAGTATTTCGGGTTGCCGGTGGAGGCGATTTTCTCTGCGCGGCCGTTTCAGCCTTTGAGTGAGCAGGTTTATGGGACAAGGGCTGGGGAGGGGGACAAGCAGTCATGATCAAGAGGAAACTCCTGTGCATTCGTTCCTCCCGCAAACCCTCGTTTTGTGGACCGAACCGGATATGGAGGAAGCGCAATGAGGTCTGAACTTGAGTTGTTCGGGATGCACATCAGCTTTGCTTCCCGCGCCCGGCGTCGCTGGCTGGTTGCTCTTGTCCACGCTGGATTCGTCGGGTATCTGGCGGACTCGTGGTTCATCGATCAGTGGGGCTTTTCAACCATGATTTGGATCCCGTTTCTGATGGGTATTCCCGCGCTGATTTTTGCCCGACTGACGGGACGCTACCGCAGCAAGAGGATTCTGTGGAGGACCAAGGCCCCAGCCAAATCGTGGATTGGGAGATTTCTGTTTCCAGCAGATGCGGATTTGCGCGATGTGCCGGATGAACGGGAGTTGCGCTGGCGCAACCAGTCCCATTTCTGGAGTTACCACATACTCAACCTGGGAATTCTATGCATTTGGATTCTGATCTTCGAGCAACGGCAGAACCAGATTCACGAACAGGCATTGCCGGTATTGGCGGTTCGGCATCCGTGGATCAACGATAACTTTCTCTTTGGCGTTGCTGCCATTTTGTTGTTCGCGGCTCTGACGCTTCCGGACTCCATCGTTCTGTGGTTTATGCCCGACGTGAAGGAACTGCCGTGAGAACTGAACTTGTGTTTATGGACGAGCGCATCAGGATCGCATTGCGCGCACGCGGGCTGTGTTTGGTGGCGCACAACGATCTCATCTCTGTGGGCTCACCTCAGCGCGGTACGCGGATAGGGAGGAACTGCAATGAGAGCTGAACTTGTGTTGTTGGGCAGGCGGGTGGATATGTCGCGGCGGGCGCGGAGGCGGGCGCTGGTGGTGGGGATTTATGCCGTGCTGGCTGCGTTGATTGTGGGGATGTGGTTTGTGGATCAGTGGCGTTACACGGGAAGCTATCTCTTCTGGGCCGCGATGCTCGCTTGCTGGTTGTTTCTTGGAGGGTATTACCGAGGCGGTCTGGTGAAGCTGTTCACTGGGAAAGGCCAACGGCGACCCGAAGGGGCTCCATCGCTGTTGCTGTTGAAGCTCCATATGTATCCGGCGGTTGCGGGGGACGATGACGGCGGGTTCCGGAACGATGAACGCGAATTGCATCAGCGGGACCGGGCGCATTATCAGGCCTACCAGGCAATTGCGACGGTGGTGCTGATTGCGTGGTTCGTGGCGTATGGGGCGATGCTAAAGCCCCAGTGGCTCGCGCGGATTCCCATGACACTGGCGCAGATGTTCTACGGCATGATGCTGGTGATGTTGATGCTGATTTTTACGCTGCCGCAGTGCATTCTGCTTTGGACGGAGCCGGATATGGAGGGGGAGGGATGAATGCTGAGTTGGTACTGGTGGGCAAGCGCATCAGCATGGTTTCGCAGACCCGGCGTCGGTTGCTGGTGATGCTGGTCTACGCGGGGCTTGCGCTCATCATCTATTTTTGGCTTGCAAACCAATGGCACTACGGCTTCCTCATGCTGATGTTCGCAACTGAATTCGTGAATAGCTTTTTCTTGGGCGGGGAACATCTCGGCGGACTTGTGAAGCCCTTCAGGGGCAAGGAGGCTGTCTCAGTGATTGCAGAATCAATTCCAGGTCACGTCCTGCGTTGGGGCTTTCATTGGGCCGGTAAAAATATTCCCGAGAGCTCAACCAGAAATGATGAGCGCGAAATGGTCCAGCGCGATCGCGCGCACTACCGTGCCTACGGAATTCTCGGCGGAGTGAATTGCGTTTTGTTCGCGGTATTCGTCGATAGCACGGAAGGCCTGCACATGCTACCGAAGATTCCAATTCCACTCGGTACGCTGGCCTATTGGTTTATGTTGGCCAACTTCGTTCTGTATCTCACGCTGCCGCAATGCATTCTGCTTTGGACGGAGCCGGATATGGAGGCGGAGGGATAGGCATTCAACCATCACAGCGTCTTTCAGATTCGCGAGATAGCATGGGAAGCTCATGGGATCTACTTTGCGAATCTACCTCGATGCTTGTGCCGTCAGTCGGCTAACGGACGATCCAAGCCAATCGCGAATCCGACTGGAAGCCGAGGCGATGGAGCATTTCTTTCGGCATCTCCTTGCTGGAAGGGTTCGATGGATCTGCAGCTCTATCCTGGAGTTGGAAATCCGTCGAAATCCGGACGCGCAGCGCAGGGACGAAGCGCTCAGAATGTTGGTTTACGCGACAGAAATGCATCTTCCAGATGCGTGGGTGACCACTCGTGCCCGACTCTTGCAATCAATGGGATATGGCCCTTTTGACGCTTTGCACTTGGCAATTGCCGAACATTCCAAGGCCGATCTGCTTCTGACAACCGACGACAGATTCCTGCGCCAGGTTCGGCGGGGACTAGGAAAACCTTCTGTTCGAGCTGCGAATCCACTAGACTATTTGCAGGAGGCTAAGCCATGACCCCACTGGAAGAAATGACAGACGAGGAATTCGAGCGGTATACGCTGGGTCTCTTGCAGAAGGAACTGGGTCCTTACGGCATGGCTCGTTTCCTCCGCACGTTTCGCTCCGGCCCCGGCGACTACACACGCGACCGGCACAAATGGCTGGACGGCCTCACAATCGATGAAATTCTGAAGGAATCGCGGAGTCAGGTTTAGACCCACTCGCCCTGGCGCATCAGGGGTTCTACTGCGCCGGTGGCGGTGATGCCGTCGATGTCTAACTGTCCGGAGCCGATCATCCAGTCGACGTGGATCAGGCTGTCGTTGGCGCCTTTGGCGGCTAGCTCTTCCGGGGTCATGGTGTCGCCGTCTTTAAGGCAGGAACTGTAGGCCTGGCCCAGGGCGATGTGCGATGCGGCGTTCTCATCAAATAAGGTGTTGAAGAAAAGCATGCCGCTGGCGGCGATGGGTGAGGAATGTGGGACGAGCGCTACTTCGCCAAGGCGGCGCGCGCCGTCGTCGGTGTCGATCAGGCGCTGCAGCACTTCCTGCCCGCGGGTGGCGTGGGCCTCGACGATGCGGCCATTTTCAAAGCGCACCGTAATGCCTTCAATCATGGTGCCCTGGTGAGAGAGCGGCTTGGTGGCGGTGACGGTGCCTTCGGCGCGGTCCTTGTGGGGGGTGGTGAAGACTTCCTCGGTCGGCATGTTGGGGATGCAGTAATAGCCGTTGCCCGCGGTGGTGCCGCCGCCGAGCCAGAGGTGGTCGTCGGCCAGGCCGAGCTTGAAATCGGTTCCGGGGCCACGATATTGGAGGTAGGAAAAGCGCTTCTCATTCATATAGGTGGCGCGGTGGTGGAGGCTGGCGTCGTGGGACTTCCAGGCGGCAACGGGATCGGGCGTGTTGATGCGTGTGGTCTGGAAGATGGCTTCCCAGAGTTTGGCGAGGGCGGCGTTGGGAGTTTCATTGGGGAACATGGACGCGGCCCAGGCGGGAGTGGCGGAGGCGACGATGGTCCAGTTGATGGCGTGGCGGGTGATGAGTTCGAGCGCCGGACGGTAGGCCTTGGAGACGGCGCTGTTGGCGCGACCGACTTTGCCGGGGTCCTCATTGGAGAGCAGGGCGGGATTGCCGCCGGCGATGGCGAGGCGGGCGGCGCCACTTTTGAAGGCGGATCCCATGCCGTCGTAGAGCCACTTGGCGGCGTGGTCGAAGCTTGCGTCGGGTGCGTAGCGGTAGCGCATGAGCGCGGCTTCGTCGTCGGCGTAGAGGGTGGTGACGAGGGAAGCGCCGGCACGATAGGCCTGCTCGGTGATGCGGCGGGCGAGCGGAAGGGCATCAAGGGAGGCGGTCATGACCAGTTCCTGGCCGGATTGGAGGCCGAGGCCGACTTTGACGGCGACCTCGGCGAGGAGGTCGAGTTTCTGTTCGTGGGTCCGCTCCAGGGCGGGGGTGTCACCGGAAATGGTCATAAGGATGTGCCTTTTTGGTAATGGTCAGTATTGCTTTTCACTGTCAATCTGTCATTATCAGGGTAATCTCAGAATCAAGCTTCACTTAATTGGGAGTTCTTCAAGGGATTTTGAAGAACGAGTTATGAATTTTTCATCCGTTCCGGCCGATAGACAATGCATTCCGTCTTCGGGAGGGATGGAGTGTACGATTTTTTGCAGGATTGCCGGCAATTGTATTTTTTGAGCCACGCCGCCAGATCCCCTTTCTTATGTTGATTAAAGAGTGACTAGGGAAGACCAGGGAGACGGGTGGATGCAAGCAAGATTGTGGCCAGGATTACCGGTGTTACTAAAGTTCTTGCATTGTGCAAAAAAGCGGATAAAATCATTCACTATCACCATTTGCAGGGAGAAAGACCGATCGGAAGAAGAAATCAAGGCTAACTCTCTGGCAGCACGAGTGGTAGATATGTGTGGCATTTTACGCCTTGGCAAGGACCTTAGAGCTGCGTCAACGTACACTTCTTTGTATATACGGGGTACGGTTACCATGCTCGATTCCCAGACGGCTACACAGCTAGCGCCTGACCGGCAAGGATATTGGGGTCAGCGGTGGAAGGCGTTGTTATGATCTCAGACTCATCACCGAATCTCGACACGAAGTATCCCGACTATCCAGACTTTTTTGATGTCGGAAAGTTGTCAATCGCGCTGATCGGCCCGGACGAGACGCTTCGCAAAGAAGTGGCGCGAGCTCTCGTGGATTGCCGCGCCGGGGGAGAGGTGCGGGAATTTTCTTCGTATCCGCCGAGTCTTGACGATGTTCCAAGGCTGCTTGAAGAGCGTTATAACGTCATCATTATTGATCTGGAGAGCAACCGGGAATACGCGCTTGAGCTGGTGGAAAACATCTGCGCAAACGGCGTAGCGACGGTGATGGTTTACACGTCACGGGAAGATCCGGAGCTGATTCTGCAGTGTATGCGATCGGGCGTCCGGGATATTCTGACGGTTCCTTTAACGCAGAGCACGGTAGCGGCGGCCCTGATTCGAGCTGCGGCGCGGCGTCCAGCGGCGACGGCCTCCAAGCAGGTGGGCGGCAGGATGATGGCATTCCTGGGCTCGAAGGGCGGAGCGGGCGTGACGACGCTCGCCTGTAACTTTGCGGTTGCGCTGGCGTTGGACACGACGCAGAGCACGCTGCTGATCGATCTCGACCTGCCGCTGGGAGATGCTGCGCTCAACCTGGGACTTGAGGCGGAGTACTCGACGATCAGCGCGCTGCAGGAATCGGCACGGCTGGACCGGAGTTTTCTTTCAAAGCTGTTGGTGGAGCATAGTTCGGGGCTCAAGGTTCTGGCGGCGCCGGGCAAATTCCCGCAATACCCGGCAACCAGTGAATCGGTAGACAAGCTATTGTCGGTGGCACGGCAGAACTTCGATAACGTGGTGATCGACATTGGGTCGAAGCTTGATTTTGCCGGCACGGCGTTGCTCAGAGACGCGCGGACAGTCTACCTGGTGACGCAGGCATCCGTTCCGGAACTGCGCAACTCGCATCGCCTGATCAATCAGTATTTCAGCGCGGGTGGACCGGCCCTCGAGATTGTGATCAACCGGTATCAGCCTCACAGTTTGGGTGTAAGCGACGAACATATTACAAAAGCATTGACACGTCCGGTACAATGGAAAATTCCAAATGATTTTGCCGCGGTGCGGCAGATGCAGAACACTGCGACCCCCATTGTTCTCGGCGATTCTTCTTTGTCGTTAAAGATCCGGGAGATGGCGGCTGTGATCACGGGGCAACCCGTACCACAGGCAAAAAAGAAAGGGTTCAGCTTCCGGTCTCTCGGTCGGGGTGACTCGACAAAGAATGGTGATTCGTCGAAGAATGAAAGCAATGAGGAGATATCGCCGATACCGAGGTTGATACCTCGATTCAACGGCGCCGCAAGCACGACATCATCGCAGCGGTCTGACAATAACTCGCAAGCCCCGGAAGTGCCTGTCTACACCCCTCCCTCGCGGACACTTATTCCGGCTGAACCGTTGACGTTTTCAGAAGCCCCCGCCCTTGCGGAGGTTCTTGAAGACGCCGACTTTGATGACCCAAAGGGGGATCCCTTGCAGAGCAGCAATAGCAACCAACAGACCGGACCTGAGACGCGCCTCTATAAAGGTGTGATGTATGTGAAGGGCGTTGACGGACAATGGCACCTTCAAAAAGAGGAAACAGCGGAACCGGTTGAGGAACTGCCCAAAGAGCCCGTTCTCGAAACGCCTGAGGTCCAATGGCCGGCGCCCGCGCCGATCGCCTATGGGACTGCGCTCAGCGCAACACAACTGAACGCCACCTCGAAGGTTCCAGGAAGATTCGAATATGCACCGGCCAAGGGCTTCGCGCTGCCGACAGGGACGCACACGATCTGGGTAACGTTCATTCCAGCGAATACGGAAAAGTACGCGACGGTTCAGGCTTTCGTGTCACTCACGGTGACCATGGCGACGCCAATTATCATGTGGCCGCCGCCTGCAACCATTCCCTATGGCACGCCACTGGGAGCAGCTGAACTGAATGCAACTTCTCTTGTGCCGGGAGTGTTCACGTATTCTCCGGCCGCCGGCCAGGTGCTTTCGCCGGGGACCCACCAGCTGACTGTCAACTTCACCCCGGCAGACGGCAGAAAGTACACCACCAAGCAGGCTTCAGTCACGGTAAATGTGCGGAAGGCGATGCCGGTGATTACCTGGCCCACGCCCGATCCAATCACGTTTGGCACTGCGCTTGGTCCTAACGAACTGAACGCGACAGCTTCTGTTCCGGGACGTTTTACCTACACTCCTGGAATGGGCGCTGTACTTTCGGCGGGTACGCATACGCCTTCAGTATTTTTTGTTCCGGCAGAGAGCGACAACTATGCCACCGCGCAAGCCGCAATTTCTCTGACGGTGACCAAGGCTGAGCCCACCATTCTTTGGGAGACACCCGACCCAATTCCCTACGGCACGGCATTGAGCGATGCGGAATTGAATGCAATCGCATCGGTCGCGGGAACGTTCAGCTACTCTCCGGCTCATGGGGAAGTGCTTAAAGCTGGTGTGCATTCGATCTCGGTAACGTTTAACCCCGCCGATACCGTGGACTATACGACGGCAACAGCGACCGTGGCGCTTTCAATCACCCAGGGAACGCCGACCAAGATCACATGGCCAACGCCATCGGAAATTACCTATGGCACCGCACTTGGCGAAGCTGAACTCAGGGCGACGGCATCCGAACCGGGGACATTCAAATACAAGCCTTCGCATGGCGATGTGCTGACCCCCGGAACGCATACTCTCACGGTTGTGTTTACGCCGACGGATACGAACTTCCCAGCATCGGAAGCCTCGGTACCGTTGGTGGTGAGGAAGGCGACACCGGTCATCCAATGGCCCGCGCCCGCACCCATTCCGTGCGGCACAGCACTGGGCTCGGTCGAATTGAATGCCACGGCTTCGGTGCCGGGCACGTTCATCTACGACCCACCTGCGGGGCATATTCCAAGGGCAGGCGTTCAAACGCTGATGACCATATTCACTCCCAAAGAGAGCGAGAACTACACAGACGCGGGCGCAGAAGTCAAGCTGACGGTGACCAGGGCAAAGCCGATGATTTCATGGCCGACGCCATCTCCGATTTCTTACGGCACCCCGCTTGGTGATTCTGAATTCAACGCGAAGGCATCGGTTCCGGGAACGTTCGTGTTCACACCTGCGAAGGGCACTGTGCTGACGACCGGGACGCAAACGCTGGAGGCAATTTTCACTCCAGAGGACACCGGAAACTATGACAAGGCGCGCGCCAGCGTCTCGCTTCTGGTGACCGCTTTAGCTCACATGGATGCTCCCACGCCGGTATCCAACGAAAGAGGTAGGGACGAAGTTTCAAAAGTACCCTATTATGCTAATCGTGCAACTGGAGGAGAGCAACGGAGGAATCCGGGAGCTCCTGCATTTGAAGAAACGCCGGTTGCAGCGGCAATGGCCATGCGATTTGGTCAGATTGAAAAATCGATTCGCAATGAAAATGGGGATTCGAATTCACGACCGGCGCAATCCGGCGGCAATAACAATCAGCCAGTAGAGCTTGAGACACGCACCTATCGTGGTTCGACTTATGTGAAAGGAACGGACGGCCAATGGCACCTCAAAGAATAGAGGAGACGGTACCGAACACGCTTCCCGATGATTTCGGCGAATGGGATGGCGGAGCAACCGGAGCAACACCTCCTACAACACTGCCGGACGACTTCGAAGGATTCGATTCCGGCCCAACGCCTGTGCTTGAAGCTCCGGCACCCAAAGCGGTCGCCTTGCCGCCAACGGTGACGAAGACGCCGGACTTTCCTGCCATGCGTTCTCCGGCGGTGAAGCCAGCGCCGGCCCCGGCTCCCGCTCCCGCTCCGGTGAGCAGGAAGGCGGAGAGGGCTGCTCGTCATGCACAGCCAGTAGCACGCGCCAAAGCAGAAGAGATGCCGGCCCCGCGTGCGATTCGTCCGGTACCAGTCAGTGCAGTGCCGGAAGCGACGGAGACGGGCAAGAGCAAGAAGACGATGATGATGGCGGGTATTGGGGCCGCCGTGCTTGTTATCGTGCTGCTTTTCGTTCTGATTCCCATGATGCGCCGCAAGCCCGCGCCGAACAACAACGTGGTGGCGGTGTCGCACCCGGTGGTGACACAACCGGGGACGGAAGCGCCGCTGGATCAGCCCGTGACGAAGCCAGCCGCAGCAACGCCGCAACAGCAGCAGCAGGCAACGGCCACGGCGCCCGCTACGCCCGCGCAGACGTACCAGGCACCGGTGCAGTCGGATGCGATGGACAGGCAACTTAACGCACCCTCGCGGATTTCGAAGGACTTGAAGAGCTCCGACAAAGAGGCTGCGCCAACCAGCTTCGCTGCTGGTGGTCTTGAAGGCCTGGGTGGTTCGAACGCCGGGGTCGGGGCCGGTATCGGAAGCCGTACCGCTCCAAACGTGAAGTTCGCACAGCCCAAGTTTGTGACGATTTCTTCCGGTGTTGCCCAGGGCATGCTGGTTCAGAGGACAACGCCTAACTATCCGTCTATCGCGAAGACAGCGCGGGTAGCTGGGACGGTGGTCCTTGAGGCAACAATCTCGAAGAATGGAACAATCGCATCGGTGAAGGCGGTGAGCGGTCCGGAGATGTTGCGGCAGGCTGCCGTGGATGCTGTGCGGTCGTGGCGCTACAAGCCCTACCTGCTGGATAACCAGCCGATAGAGATGCAGACCACAGTGAACGTGGTGTTCTCGCTGGGCGGGTCCTAGTTAGAAGATCCAAATCGGGGAACTGTTAGTCAACACAAAGCGGCACCGCACCTATCTTTGGCGGTGCCGTTTTGTTATGTAATGACGGCGACTTTGGCGCGCTTGCCCAGGCGAACCACAATGCGCGCGGGAAGCGACGGTAACTGGATCAGTGCGATCTAGGCGGGTTCGCCAGCAATAGTCATAGACAATATTTTCCCGTCTTCTGTTCAAGCACTCTTAGCCAGCGAACGCATGACGAATTCAGGGTCGGCAGCTATGACGATAAGAAGCGCACGCGCAGCAGCTTCCGGCTGGCGGCGGCCAGACTCCCAATGACGAACCGCATCAACAGACAAGCCGAAATTATCTGCGAAACGGCCCTGGCTCAGGCGCAGGCGCTTACGAAGAGCCTTCACGTCCACAGTCTCCGGCAAATTGACCTTGTAGCCCTTACGCTTACCTTCCATGTAGGCGCGGGCTTCAGTTGTTCCTTGTGCCATCTCTTCAAACAATTTGCTCATCGCGTCCCCTTGTAATCGCTGAAGAGACTCTTCGCCGTTATCTCTGATTTACTGAATGACCGCGATTTTGGCGCGCTTCCCCAGCCGAACCGTCATCCTGGTCGGAACCCGGATTTGTATAAAAAAGCCTTGAAATAACTCTGAATTAATTCTCACGGCCTTCTCCAAGACCTTGCGGCTCGCTTCAGCATTAGAGGAAGCGAGTCCACATGCTGTAATGAGCCTCTCAATCCGAATCTTATAGACAGGTGTTGATATCTGACCTTCGCCCGGGAAAATCTTTTGACTAGTGACACTCATCAGATCATCTACTCTCAAATGCACTTCTTCGAGGTCCTCGCTCTCACCTTTTTGCTGAAACATTCGAGCCCAATTTTCGTCGGCGGCGAGCGCAGCAGCTTCGCCGTGAAAGTCGGCAACAATGGAACGGGCGAGGCGCTTCTTGGCTTCCATGGGATGGAGCTTGCCGTCGGCAACTTCGGCCTGCAACGCATCTACTTCTGACTGGCGCAGGTCGGTGAGGAAGACGTAGTACTTCCACATCAGGTCGTCATTGATGCTCATCAGCTTGCCGTACATTTCTGCGGGAGGCTCGTTGATGCCGATGGCGTTGCCGAGTGATTTCGACATTTTCTGAACGCCATCTGTGCCTTCAATGATGGGCGTCATGAGGATGATTTGCGGCTTCTGTCCGTAGTGGCGCTGCAGTTCGCGGCCGGCGCCCAGGTTGAAGCGCTGGTCGGTTCCTCCAAGTTCCACATCGGCTTCCAAAGCCACGGAGTCGTATGCCTGCATAAGGGGATAGAGCAGCTCGTGGAGACTGATGGGCTGCTCTGCCTGGAAGCGTTTATGGAACTCGTCGCGCTCAAGCATTTGCGAAACGGTGAAGTGGGATGCCAGACGGATTGTCTGCTCATAGCCCAGCTTGCCGAGCCACTCGGAGTTGTAGCGAACCTCCGTCAGCTCCTTGTCGAGGACTTTGAAGACTTGCTCCTGGTAGGTCTTGGCGTATTCGTCGATCTGTTCGCGTGTGAGGGCCTTGCGGGTGACGTTCTTGCCGGTGGGGTCGCCGATGAGTGAGGTGAAGTCGCCGACGAGGAAGATAACGGTGTGGCCGAGTTGCTGGAAGTGGCGCAGCTTGCGCAGCAGCACTGTGTGGCCGAGATGCAGGTCGGGTGCAGTCGGATCGAATCCGGCTTTGACGCGGAGAGGGCGGCCGGTTTTGCGGCTTTCTTCGAGGCGTTCGCGGAGGTCGCTGACGCGGATGATTTCGGCGGCGCCTTTTTGGAGCAGATCTAGCTGTTCATCTACTGGTAGGAATTCTTGCATGGCAAGAACAAGTATAAATTTCGCAGCGCGGTCGAACAGGCGGATCGCGCGAACCTCTCCTGTTTGTCATTTCTTCATGCATCCTCACGCCTCCTCTTTCATCCAAAGCCGCAGGAGACGATTACCCTATGCCTTCAGTCACTGGCCGTGCAATGCAGGTTCCCGCCGCGGGCGGACCCTTTGAATTAGTGCAGAAAGAATTCCCGGAACCGGGACCGGGTCACGTACGCATACGCGTGCAGGCTTGCGGCGTTTGCCACAGTGATTCGATTACGAAGCTGGGGCTGTTTCCGGGAATCGCGTATCCGCGTGTGCCGGGGCATGAGGTTGCCGGCGTGGTGGATGCCGTCGGTGCGGATGTGCCGTTGTTTAAGCCGGGCCAGCGCGTGGGACTGGGATGGCACGGGGGACATTGCAACTACTGCACGCCATGCCGGCGCGGCGACTTTGTTCTTTGCGAGAACCAGCAGATATCAGGCGTCAGCTTCGACGGCGGATATGCGGACTACGTGATTGCTCCAGCGAATGCACTGGCGCTGATTCCCGAGGATCTGGCGGATGTGGACGCTGCTCCGCTGATGTGCGCTGGCGTGACCACCTACAACAGTCTGCGACACAGCGGGGCGAAGCCGGGCGACACGGTGGCGATTCTGGGCATTGGCGGGCTGGGACACCTCGGGGTGCAGTATGCGGCCAAGAGCGGCTACCGCACGGTGGCGATTGCGCGCGGAGCGGACAAGGCTCCGCTGGCGAAGGATCTGGGCGCGCACATCTACATCGACAGCACGACGCATGATTTTGCGGCGGAACTGCAGAAGCTTGGCGGCGCGGTGGTGATTTTGTCGACACTGACGGATGCGGCCAGCCTGGCGCAGGCTGTTGGCGGGCTGGGAGCGAACGGGAAGCTGATCGTCGTCGGCGTGCCGGAAAAGCCGATTGAAGTGAATGTGCTGCCGCTGATTATGGGGAATCGGTCGATTGCCGGCTGGGCTTCGGGCACCGGAATGGACTCAGAAGATACGCTGAACTTCAGCGCGCTGGCGGATGTGAAGCCGATGACCGAGACCTATCCGCTGGAGCAGGCGGGCAATGCGTTTGACCGTATGATGAGCGGGAAGGCGAGATTCCGGGTGGTGCTGACGACGGGAGCGTAATTCAGGCTCGTTCGGCTGGCAAAGACTTCATCCCTGACGACCTGCCGAGGAGTTCTGGCGCTGACTATTGGGGAGATTCGAGGGCTGCATCACCAGTTCCGGCTAAGCCTTCGTTGGGGTCGCGGAGTTCATCGGTGGTGGGTTGACGGCGTTCCGCACCCTCAAAATGGGTGTTGTTAATACGCCTCTCCAACTTGTCCCATGGGTGCCGGTTCAGGACTTCGTTGGTGATGCGTTCCGTTTCACTGGACATCGCTGATATTCTCCCGTGAGTTTTTGTGTGGCGATCACCGCATTCTGGGGATATGGATCTGCGAGCACGTTCAGGAGGATAGGATTTTGCCCTCAGTCTTGGGGGAAAAGACGCTGATTCCTTATTGATATGCGTTTCTCCCCGTACCATTTCACTTCTCACGAGGAAAAACTGTCTAGAATTGCACAACTTTGAGGAAAATTACTACTTTCTGATAACCGCGCGACGTCCAACGACTGTCACGCTATAATTTCTTCATGCGATCAGCAGACGGTTTCCGCGCCCTTGCTTCTTTGCGCTCTTCCCGCGCGTCCGCGGCCCGTGCTGCGGCGGCAGCCGCCTAGACACTCGCACTTCCCATCCCAAAACCCAGCACACAGTTCCGAATCAGGTCCATCCGCGCCTGATTCCTGATTCCTGTCACTTTCAACCGCACAGGTGCGGTTCATAATTAAGTCATCTGAAATGGAGTCACGATGGAAGAGTTCAGTCGTATTCAGCGCCTCCCGCCGTACGTATTCAACATAACGGGGGAGATGAAGGTCTCGGCCCGCCGTATTGGCGAGGACATTATCGACTTTGGCATGGGTAACCCCGATGGGGCGACGCCGAAGCATATTGTGGACAAGCTGGTGGAAGCGGCGCTGAAGCCGGCTACGCACCGCTACTCGGTTTCGCGAGGGCTGCCGCGGCTGCGCAGGGCGATTGCCACCTGGTATAAGACGCGCTACAACGTGGATCTCGATCCCGAAACGGAGGCGATTGTCACGATCGGATCGAAGGAAGGGATTGCGCACCTGTGCCTGGCGATTCTGGATTCGCGGGACACGGTGCTGGTGCCGAATCCGAGTTATCCGATCCACATTTACGGGCCGGTGATTGCCGGGGCGCACGTGGTCAGTGTGCCGGTTCACGATCAGGGCAAGTTTCTGGCGCAGTTGGAAGATCTGATTCCGCGCATGGTGCCGCGGCCCAAGGCGCTGATTGTGAATTTCCCGTCGAACCCGACGACGGAGTGCGTGGAACTGCCGTTTCTGGCACGGCTGGTGGAACTGGCGCGGGAGTATGGGTTCTACCTGATTCAGGATCTGGCGTATGCGGATATTGCTTTCGACGGATACAAGCCGCCGAGCGTGCTTGAGGTTCCGGGCGCGAAGGACGTGGCTGTCGAGTTCTTCACGCTGTCAAAGAGCTACAACATGCCGGGCTGGCGGGTGGGATTCATGGTGGGGAACAAGACCCTGGTGGCCGCGCTGGCACGGTTGAAGAGCTACTTTGACTATGGGACGTTTACGCCGATTCAGGTGGCGTCGATTGCCGCGCTTGAAGGCCCGCAGGACTGCGTGGCGGAGATTTGCGAGACCTACCGCAGCAGGCGCAATGTGCTGGTGGAAGGACTGAACAAGCTGGGATGGCCGGTGGCTCTGCCTAAGGCCACGATGTTTGTGTGGGCGCAAATTCCTGAGCAGTATCGCAAGATGGGGTCGCTGGAGTTTTCAAAGCTGCTGCTGAATGAGGCCAAGGTTGCCGTGTCACCGGGGATCGGGTTTGGGGATTATGGCGATGGGCATGTGCGCTTCTCGCTGATTGAGAATGAAGAGCGGACGCGGCAGGCGCTGCGCGGGATTAAACATATGCTGACCAAGGACGTCAGACAGATGGCGGTGGTCAGCGGTGTGTGATTCGCTGTCGGCCGACCTCAAATCAACTCTGGCGTAAGATTAATGGCAAGCGGAGCGAGAAAGGGGCGAGGAAGATGGGAGCAGCCACTCAGATTTCACTTGATACCTACCTGACCACGTCCTATGAGCCGGACGTTGATTACGTTGACGGCGCGCTCGAGGAGCGAAACGTGGGAGAGTACGACCACAACGCAGTGCAGCAGGCAATCCAGATCTGGTTCTATTTACGTGGCAAAGAGTGGCGCATACGTTCTATCCAGGAACAGAGAACGAGAGTGGCTGCAAACAGAGTTCGAATTCCCGACGTAAGCGTTTTTACCCGCGAAACTCCCATTGAGCAGGTCTTCACCAGACCTCAATTGATTGCCATTGAAGTTCTGTCACCGGAAGACCGGCATTCCCGCATCGACGCAAGGTTGCGGAACTTCGCGAGCTTTGGCGTGCCCAATCTCTGGGTTGTCGACCCTGAGACGCGCGTTGGATGGGATTGCAGTGACGGAAACTGGGTGCGCAAGGAGCGGCTTGAGGTCGCTGGCTCGCCGATCTATTTGTCCATTCCGGAGCTTTTCGCAAAGATTGATGAGGACAATGCGGACTGAGGCTGCCGACGGAGTAGTCCAGATTTGCCGAGATCCACACCTGTGCGACAATCGAGGCACCGGATGTTGCAAGCGCCTAGTGGAGGTCACCATGCAGTCGCCGACTGAACCGGAGTATTCCCAATTGACTCCAACTCCGACCGATGCAGGTCTACTGGCTCCTGGTCCGCAGGCCAGGCCTCGCTTTGGCGGTACGCTGCTTTCTTTCGCACTGCATGGCGGCGTGCTGGCGCTCGTGCTGTTCGGGGGGACTTTGGCGGGAAGCAGGGTAGTCAAGCCCACTCAGTTCCGCGTGATTTCGCTGGTGGAGACTTCGGGTGGATCGCATGCCGTGAAGTTCCTGCTGCCCCCGATGGACACTTCGGCGCGCATCCACGATCCGGATCACTCGCCGGATGTGGCCAAAAAGACGATTGTGCCCGTGGAGCATACGCATCCCAAAGTAAATGGTGGAGGCGCGCCGAAAACGCCGCACGCGGGCGATGGAAGCGGGCAGGCGATGCAGGGGAATGGGAGCGACTCGGAAGACGTGCATCCGGGATTCCCGGTCTTCTCGCCGCATCCGCCGGTGCATGACCGGGCTCTGCTACCGGCTAATGAGCAAAAAGTGGTGGTGGATGTGAAGGTGGACGCACAGGGCCAGGTGGTGAGCGAGACGCTGGTGAAAAGTGTGAGCGCAAGCCTGGACAAGCTTTGCCTGGACATCGTCCTGACGTGGCGCTTTCAGCCGGCCACGGTGAATGGCAAGCCGATTCCTTCAGAAGCGGAGTTGATTTTCCCGTTCACGCCGAGTTATCCGATCAGCGGGGCGTAGGTCGTTGGCGCGAAGCCAAAGCAACGGCCGGCGCTATTGCGCGATTGAGGGTTGGGATTCGACGCGGCCCGGGCCTTTGGATTTATGCGCGGGCATCGGTGGCGCAAGCGTCGGTTGCGCGGGAGCCGCGGTATTCCAGTTGAGAGCTTCGGCTGTATTTCGAAGCGAGGCGAAGCAATCGGCGTCCAGCTTGCCTGGGCCTTCATTGATCATGATTTCGATTGCCTGTTCGTGGCTGTATCCGGCTCGGTAAGGTCGATTTTCAGTGAGCGCGGTGTATATGTCGGAGACGGTGAGAATGCGCGTCTCGAGTGGAATTTCTTCAGCATGAAGGCCGTTCGGATATCCCGAGCCATCGAGCTTTTCGTGATGGGAGCCGGCGATGGATGCCAGCTCGCGGAACTGCTTCACGCGCCGAAGAATTGAGCCGGTCAGGCCGGGATGTTCGCGCATGATAGACCACTGATCAGCGTCGAGGTGTCCGGGCTTGTCAAGGATGGAGTTGGGCACGCGCAGCTTCCCAAGATCGTGCAGGAGGGCTGCGCGATGGAGCAGCTGTTTCCGCTCAGGATTGAGCCCCATCGCCTCGCCAATGGCTGAGGCGACCCAGGTGACGCCGACGGAGTGACTGAAGGTGAAGTGGGATTTGGCGTCGACCACTTCGGAAAATGCTTCACAAATGGAGTCGATGTGCGAGGGGCTGGTGCCGGCGATTTGCGGAGGCGCAAGGTCGAGGACGGCGGACCGCGTGAATCGCTGCGACTGCGCAGGAGAATCCCCGGAACTGGGCAGGCAATGCATCCACAAAGCGCTTTTGCGGTGCAGCGACTCGGCGGCTTTCACGGCTTCGGGATCGAACCAGCGACCGCTGCGCTGGCGCAAGACCTGCATGGCCATGGCGGGGCCGCGTTCGAGGGCGAAGACGTCAAGATGCTGCGCAACGGCCATGACGCGAGCAAGGGGCGAGATGGCGATTCCGGTGGAACGCTCTGGATAGCCGCTGCCATCCCAATGTTCGTCGAGGGCCCGGACGGCGAGCGCGGTCTGTTCGCTCAAGCCGATTTTGCGAACAATACTCGCTCCGCGTTCGCAGCGCATTTCAATCATTTCCCGATTATTGTTGTGCTGCGTCAGTGCGATTCTGACCATGCGCCGAACCTTGCGCAGAGGTCCTTCATTGGGCAGGACGCTGTTCCACAAGAGGCGCACGGCGGAGAGGCTTGGTTGATGTGGTCGGGTCCAGTCTTCAAGCTTGGCACCGGATTTGACCAGGCGGTCGTCGCCCCCGCCGATGATCTGGCACATGCGCGCGGCGTTGCTGCTGCAGCCAACATCTTTCAAAAGCAGGGCGTGGTAGAGGTCGGCGAGCTCTTGATCGGAGAAACCCAGTTCGCTTCCCAGGCGCATGCCCAGCAGGCAACAGCGCAGCGCGTGACCGGGAACGGCGCCCTCGGTCAGGTCAAGGGCAAAGGACAGGGCGGAAATAATTTCGGCGAGTGAGGGAGAACGGGAGTCGACCGCAGCCGGTTCGTAAATGGAGATTGGGCGGTCGGCTCGTAGCAACGGATTTTCCCCTCAAGAAAAACGATCCACTTGCTGATCGAGATTCCAGCTTAGGGACTATTGCTGAGGAAACGCGATAACACTTTCAGCAATGCGCTAGCACTTTAGCGGGACGGTTACCGGAGATAGCGGATCGATGGTTACGCGTCCGATGCCAGGCCCTAGTGCATGCCTCCGCCACCGGGAGCGGCGCCGGGTTTGTTCTTGCTGAGCAGGAAGGCCAGGAAGACCAGGAAAATGGAGACATAAGACAGTTCCATGTAGACATCCTGGTAGCCTTGCACGCCCGCTTGCAGGTTGAGCTGGTTGTAAATGCTTGCGATGGCCAGGCCGCCGCCATTGGGCCCGCCGAAGTTGCTGCCGAAAAAGCCTGTGAGCGCATTCACGTGCTGCTGATAACCGGGCGAGGCTGGAAGCATGTTGCTCTGCAGGTGTTGCTGATGCCAGAGGGAGCGGCTGGTGACCTGCGCGTTGGTGAGCGCGATGAGGATGCTGCCGCCGATATTACGGGCAAAGTTGATGAGGCCGGCGACCTGGTTCGAGTCCTCTTTGGGCATGCCGACGTAAGCCGCGGTGGTGATGGAGATGAAGCAGAAGGGGAGCGGGATCATTTGCACCACGCGCAGCCACGACGCCTGTGCGAAGGTCATGTCCAGCGTGGTGACTTGAGCTGCGATGCGGAAGGTGATGATGAACAGCAGGAAGCCCAGGGCTGTGAGGTAGCGCGCGGCAATCTTGCTGGTGGCGACGCCGGCGAGGGGCATGACGAAAAGGAGTGTGAACCCGCCGCCGGTGAGGGCGAGGCCGGTGGTGGTCGCTGTCCAGCCAAGGAGCTGCTGCATGAACTCCGGCTGGAGGACGGTATTGGCGTTGAGCACGCCGCCGACCAGCATCATGAGAAAGCAACAGATGGCGAAATTTTTAAAGCGAAAGACCTTGAGGTTGATGAGAGGATCTTTTTGCCGCCACTCCCACCAGACCAGGGCCAAGAGACAACTGACAAACATGAAGGCGAAGAATCGTATGAAATTGGATGAGAACCAGTCGTTCTCTTCGCCTTTGTCGAGCATGATCTGCATGCCGCCCATGGCCAGGGTGAGGAATGCCAGGCCGACGTAATCCATTTTGAAGAAGCGGGAGCGATCGGCTTTGATCCACGGCGGATCTTCAACCAGGCGGGTGACGAGGATGAAGGCAAGGATGCCGACGGGAATGTTGATGTAGAAGATCCAGCGCCAGGAGAAGTTGTCAGTGATCCAGCCGCCGAGGGTGGGACCGATGGAAGGGGCAAGGACGGCAACGAGGCCGTAGAGGGCGAAGGCCTGACCGCGCTTCTGGGGCTCAAATGAGTCGGCCATGATGGCCTGGGCCATAGGTTGCAGTCCGCCACCGCCGGCACCCTGCAGGATGCGGAACAGGAGCAGCAAGGGCAGCGATGGGGCTGCTCCACAAAGAAAACTCGAGACGGTAAAGATGACGATGCAGAGAACGAAAAAATTGCGGCGGCCAAGGACACTGGAAGCCCATCCACCAAGCGGGAGGACGATGGCGTTGGAAACAAGATAGCTGGTGAGAACCCATGTGCCTTCGTCGGTGCTGGCCCCGAGCGAGCCGGCGATGTGGGGCAGAGCAACGTTGGCGATCGAGGTATCGAGCACCTCCATGAAAGCCGCCAGGGCGACCGTCATGGCGATCAGCCAGGGATTAACCCTCGGCTTCCAGGGTGTCTGGAGGGACTGGTTCGGATTGTCCACCTGCTTCGTGGTTGACGCTGCAGCGGCCTGGGCCGGCGCGGCTGGTTGCAACTCGGGCAAAGGGCTCTCCTCAGGGCTTGGTGCTCAATTCGCATTCCGGGTGGTTCGTGATCGGGGAAGCGTTCAGTCTTCTGGTCAAACCGCCGTGCTTCTATCTAGATTCGGTTGAGCGGCTTTGGGGTTCATGGAATCGGAAAGACTTAGGCGATTCGGTTGCGGAAATGCGTTTCGGATGTGTCTGTCGGGTAGAGTCTTCCAATTTTAAGAAAATCTTAGTATCTTCAAAGGGCAATAGGACTTGCTGATCGTCGAGCAAGCAGTATATTCCACCCGAGCCAACTTCGGATGAACCCAGCCAAGCTTCCCGCAGCCACAATGGTCGAGCGCCTGCCCTGGCCGTTGCGCGCCTTGCTGGGCTGCTGTGTTGCGTGCCTGGGATCGGGCCTGGCCTACGCAATTGTGCCTTTCCGAGCATTTCCGCTGCTTTTAGCCTTCCCGGCGGTGATATTGAGTTGCTGGTTCCTGGGAATGTGGGGCGGGGCATTCTGCGCGCTGGCGGAAATCTTCCTGGTGGATTCGTTTTTGACTAAGACGCAGTTCCGGTTTGCGATTGGCAACGCAACCGAGGAATGGCGGCTTGCGGTCTTTGTCTCCGTCACGCTCTGCCTGGGCTGGGGGATACGGCGGTTGTCGCGGGAACGAGCCGAACTGAGTACCCAGGAGCTGGAACAAAGACTGATGCGGGCGACAGTGGAGCGGCAACTGGCGGAAGAGCGTGCAGCTGCCAGCGACGCGCTTCGCGATCGGGATGCGATGCTGCAGGTCGCGCTGCAGTCCAATGGCCTGGCTTTGTGGGTTTGGGATTTGAAGAAGAGCGCGATCCACTGGTCTGAGGAAAAGTACCGGATGATCGGATTGGAGCCGGGGTCCGTGGAACCATCGACGGAAGTCTGGCTGGCGGCGGTTCACCCGGAAGACGCGGAAGCGGTTAAGAGGGGCGTGATGGCGACCCGGGATGGCGCTGCCGCGGATTACCACAATCAATATCGAGTGGTGTGGCCGGATGGTTCACTGCACTGGCTGGAGTCGCAGGGGAAATGCCAACGCGACGATACGGGGCAGGTGGAGCGCATTGTGGGTGTGGTGGCGGATGTGACGCGACGCAAGCAGACCGAAGAGGCTCTGTTGCGCACGGAAAAGCTGGCTATTGCGGGACGGCTTGCGGCCTCCATCGCGCACGAAATCAATAATCCGCTGGAGGCGGTTTCAAACCTCCTGTTTTTGGTGACGCTGGCCGAGACGACGGAAACGGCGCAGGAGCACGCCCGCCAGGCATTGGATCAGCTCATGCGGGTTTCGCTGATTACCCAGCAGACGCTGAAGTTTCATCGCCAGGCAGGATCGCCGAAGAGCACCCGGCTTTCAGAGGTTTTGGATTCGGTGCTTGTGCTGTTTCGCAGCAAGCTGGTGGCGGCGGATATCGAGGTGGAGGTGCGGGCGGCGCGCGAAGTGAGCGTGAACTGCATGCCAAGCGAGACGCAGCAGATTTTCGCAAACCTGGTAGCGAACTCGATAGACGCAATGCCGCAGGGTGGGCGCTTCGTAATACGACTGAGGCCTTCGCGTGCATGGCGCGATCCGAGAATTGCTGGGATGCGGGTTACATTTGTCGACTCGGGCGTGGGAATGAGCCGGGCGACCATGCGGCAAGCCTTTGAGCCATTCTTCACAACCAAGACGGAGACGGGAACCGGGCTGGGGATGTGGGTTGTGGCTCAACTGGTGGAACGGCACCGCGGAGAGGTGCAGGTTTGGAGCACACAACGCGAGGGTCGCAGCGGAACGGCGTTCTCCGTTTTCATCCCATTTCAAGGAGCTTTGGAGAACGACGGCCAGCCGGAAATTGTGGATTCAGAGACCGGCGCGGAAGCGGTCCAAGCGGGATGAGAGCTACGGGCGAGTCGAGTGTGCGAGCCTATTGCGCAGGTTCCGATTCGAGATTGAGTGGGCGCCCGGCGTCGGAGCGGCGCAGGCGGCGGAATTTCCAGATGCCATAGCCCAGACCAACCACAGATACGGCGAGAAATGTCCAGAGTAGCGGCGCCGACCATTTCCCGAGTTCCTGATTCCAGAGGCGAATCACCCTGCGTCCGTAGGCTACGGCGAGCCAGGTTATCAACGAGTAACGCAGGACACGCGCAGCCGAGTAAGCTGCCAGAAATCGGCCGCGCGAGACACCCAGTGCGCCCGACGCAAGGATGAACGGCGAGAGCGGGATGGGCGGAGGCAGTATGGCCGGGAGAAACACGGCGAGGACTGGATGGCTGCCGACCCATGTGTTGACGCGCTTAAGCATGCGGGCCGAGATCCAGCGTTTCATGGCCGCTTCTCCGCCCTTCTTTCCGATTTGCCATGTGGTGTATCCGCCGATCATGCTGCCGGCGATGGCGCAGATTGTGAGCAGCCAGGGATTGCCGCTGTGGGATACGAGCAAGAGCAGCAGCAGGTCTGTGCTGCCGGGGATGGGCAGTGGGACGACGGAGGAATCCACAATGGCGACCGCGAACAGGCCGACGGGGCCGAGGCGTACGAGCCAATGGGGAAGGAACGAGCGGCGTGCGCGAGCGGCCGGAATTGCGGCAAAGATATTCACTAAGAGATTTGACGCAACTTGCGGCTCACGGGACGTATGGCGGTCCGGTTCGCCAGGGCGAGCATTGCAAAGTGTATTGCCTGAATAAAGGTTGGCGACTCGCAAGCCAGCGTAAATGTAACATAGGACAGAACGGTAGAACTGGACAGAACAGAGAACAAGGACTTCCCCATGGCAACTGCCCCTATAACTTCACGTCTCGCACTGAGTCATCTAGCCCCTGGCGCGCTTCAGTCTGAAATTCGCGCCATGTCCGTCGCCTGCGATCAGATGGGCGGCATCAATCTTGCCCAGGGTGTGTGCGACACGCCGGTGCCGCAAGTGGTGGAAGAGGCGGCGATCCAAGCCATCCGCGACGGCCACAATATTTACACGCGCCTCGACGGCATTGCGCGGCTGCGAAACGCTATCTCCGCCAAGCAGGAACGCGACTACGCGCTCAAGTACAACCCGGAAACGGAAGTCCTTGTCTCTTCCGGCGCAACCGGCGGATTTCATGCGGCCTGCATGGCGTTGCTGAACCCCGGAGATGAAGTGGTGCTGTTTGAACCCTTCTATGGATACCATGTGTCCACGTTGCGCTCATTGCGCGTGAGCCCGGTTTTCGTTCCGCTGGCCGAGCCGAATTTTGCTCTCGACACGGATGCCTTCCGCGCCGCCATTACTCCGAAGACGCGCGCTATCGTCATCAATACCCCGGCGAATCCAAGCGGCAAGATATTCTCTCTTGCGGAACTTGAAGTGATCGCGGAAGTGGCGCAGGCGCATGACCTGTTTGTCTTCACCGATGAGATCTACGAGTACTTCGTCTATGACGGACAGCGGCATGTTAGTCCTGCCACGTTGCCCGGCATGCGCGAGCGGACCATTGTTCTCTCAGGGTTCTCAAAGACATTCAGCGTGACCGGATGGCGCCTTGGCTATGTAACTGCGGATGCACGCTGGTTGCCGGCCATGAATTACTTCCACGACCTTACGTATGTGTGCGCGCCGAGCGCCTTGCAGCACGGCGTGGCCGCTGGTCTGGAGCAGCTTCCGCCCAGCTTCTACACGCAGTTGGCAGCCGATCACCAGGACAAGCGAACGCGCATTCTGAGTGCGCTGACGGATGCCGGACTGACTCCGACGACTCCGGCGGGCGCCTATTATGTGCTTGCCGATTCGACCAGGTTGGCGGGCAAGAATGCCGCGGAGAAGGCAAGGAATCTGCTGGCTGCGACGGGCGTTGCCGCTGTGGCCGGAAGCGCATTCTTCCGTCCCGGACACGGCGAGAATCTGCTTCGTTTCTGCTTTGCCAAGAAGGACGAAGACCTGAATGAGGCTTGCGCGCGGCTGCGCAAGCTCTGATCTCATCTGCAGTCGCCGACTCCGCATGGAGGCTGACAACGATGCCGGCTTTCCTTGAAACGAGTTCAAGGGAGCCTCGTATTTCAGTCGTTTTGTTGTCAAAGTATTTACTGAAGATGCAAATCTTGTAACTAGATTGAAATATAACTTAACAACTTATCTTATATATCAACTACTAACATCAATTGATTACTCCTTTGCACTCGTCACTGCCACTCCGCTAACACTGAGTTATCAACAAGAAAATTAATCCTCCAAATTGTTAGAAACAGGAAAGGAGTTTCCTGCTTCCGAACGATAAGCATGGGGAGAGATAAGTGCGCTCTCTGTGCTTCCCCCTCTCTATCTCATCGTAACAAGGCAGGAGACAACCCCATGACTACTCCCCATAGTCCATCGAAGTCCGAGGCGCAAAGCGCGCCGAAGAAGCCAGCCCGCCACGGCGTTCAATCGCAGCGGCCCAAAGTGAAGGTTCCGCTCGGCACCAAGCCGCGCCCACGCAAAAACGGCCTCGGGGCCGGTAACGCGGGAGGCGCAAGCGGTGGGTCTGCCGGCTCAGGCGATTTCCCGTTCTTCGTTTACAACGGCGGCCCCATCGTTACCAATCCAGTGGTCTACAACATCTTTCTTGGCGATTGGTCAGCGTCGTCGGCGCAGACGCGGGCGTCGCACTTGAATCAGTTCATCAGCGACCTGATGAACAGCGGATTCATGAACAATCTTTCGCAGTATGGCGTCGGATCGACGGGCACGTTCCAGAAGGGCGTGTTTATCGCCAATTCGAGCACCAGCCTGCTGGACAGCGATTTGCAAGGCATCATTCAGACGGCGATCAACAACAACACGCTTCCCGAGCCGGTTGCAGGCAGCAACATCGTCTATGTGTTTTGCCTAGACGACAACATGGGCGTCAACGATGGGGAGAACATTCTCTGCGAGCCGAGCGGAGATAATGCCTTTGGCTATCACAGCTTCTTTACGACGACCGCAGGAAACCCCGGTTACTACGCGGTGATCCCTGGCCTGACCGATACCTGCCTGGCTAACTCATGCCCCCTCGGAAACTCCGGCTGCTCGCTGCAGACCACCCAGACTCAGGAACAGCGGCAGACCAAGGTCCTGTCGCACGAGTTCTCTGAGATGGTGACCGACCCGCAGGTAGGCACGAACTTCGGATGGAATGACCCGATCGACGCCGATTCGGGAGAAGCCGGAGATATTTGTAACTTCATTACGCCGAGTACCATCACCGTCGGCTCGAACACGTGGACTGTTCAGCCCATCTACAGTAAGTGGGATGACATGCAGAGCAACGGCGCCACGACCTGTGTGTTCACGCAGCCCAATCCGCTGCCTTCGCTGCTTCCGAATGTGTCGCTGATTGTGCAGCGCAGCACGTTTGGCAAAGACGAGGTGAGCGTGAACACCACCGGGGGGCAGACGGACAAGTACACCGATGCGTTTTACGTGGTGGTGTATGGCTTCAGTCCTGACGAGTTGCAACTCAACTCCGGCAACCTAGCGAATCCGCCGAATCCGCCCACCTTTTCAGGCGGTTTCGCTGGTCTCTCGCAGATGCAGATCTCCTTTGACAGCGCAACCGGCGTGCAACTGGAAGATGTGACGCAACTCGAGATGATCCAGAACATTGTGTTCCCCTATAACATCAGCTTTACCGGCGTGAATGCGTTCGGTAACGTGCCGGCGAATCCCGGATACGTCGACTATCCGCTGACTGCCACGATGACACTAACACCGTTCGGCAACTATCCCGAATTGAATGTGACGCGGAGCGGCAGCGCGGAATTCCAGCTGGTGTTGCAGGCCGATCCTTACATGACGGACGGAGAGACTTGGTGGCTAAGTAATGACATGCGTGTCTTCTCGGTAACTCCTGCGGCACTTATGGCGAACCAGGCGCCACTCAAGAATTCGACCACATTGTTTACCGATCCGAACACGTATATCCAGAGTTTGATTGATGAGTTGAACACCTTCTATAACAACAATCCAACAAGCGTTCAACATCCGTTCGACACCATTACTCCTGACGAAGATGAGTCGGCGCTGGAGTTGAATCAACAGGTGGCGGGGCAGAATGTTTATAACTTCGGACTGGCTCGCGTGCATCTGCAGGGAGACACCGCAAGCGATGTGCGCGCGTTTTTCCGCCTGTTCATCAGTTCCTCCCCGGATACCACCTATGACCAGAACACAACCTTCCGCCGCCATCCGCAAACCGATTCGCTGGGGAATAACATTGCAGGCACGGAAGTTCCATTGCTGGGGTTCATTACCAATGACATGCCGTCGACGATTCCGTTCTTCGCTGCGCCGAGAATCGATTCCACGTCGGCATCGATGACCACACAGCCCGATCCCAAGAACATTCAAACGATTCCCGATCCGGCGATTTCACCCGCGCCTGCACCGGGCGCCCTCGTCACTGCGTACTTCGGCTGCTATCTCGACATCAACCAGCCGGCGAAGCAGTTCCCGCTCAACCCCTCCACGGCTTCCACCACCGATGGGCCGTGGAATACATCGGAGATTCTGTCGATCCCGAGTTTGATCATGGGAAACCATGCATGCCTGGTGACCGAGATTGCTTACGATCCGGATCCGATTCCGCAGCAGGCCAACGCGGCGCAGTCAGACAAACTGGGGCAGCGGAACCTTGCCTGGGGACCATCAAATAACCCCGGATCGGCGGCCTCGCGGCGCGTTCCAACTACCTTCAATGTGCTGCCGGGAAAGACGGCAAACCAAACCGGCGGCGTTCCCGATCAACTGATGATTGAGTGGGGTAACGTTCCTGCTGGAAGCATTGCATCCATCTACTGGCCGCAGGTGAGCGCGGACACGGTTCTGGAACTTGCCGCGCAGCAAACGCCAGTGAAGGCACTGAGCAAGGTGGATGCAAATACGATTCAGTGCACCACGGGCAGCGTCACGTTCATTCCCATTCCACCCAGCACCAGCCCGAATCTCGCTGGGTTGATCACGCTTGACTTGCCGGCAGGCGTGGTGGCGGGGCAGGAGTTCAACCTTGTGGTCCGTCGCATCAGCACGATTGTCGATCCGTTGCTCGACGCCAACGAGCGCGGCGGCAAAGGTAATCTGCTGTGGCGCTATGTGGTGGGCGCATTCCAGATTCGGATCCCGGTGAAGAAGGCAATCCACCTGCTTGCCGACGAAGAGAACCTGCTCGCCGTTTTCAAATGGAAGCTCGAGCAGATTCCTGCAACGAACCGGTGGCACCCCGTATTGAACCGGTACGTTCAGCAAATCATCGGCAGAGTGGACGGGTTCGGAGGCAATGGCGCTCTTGTGCCGCCGTCGCAGCTTGGATATGGAGGGCATGGGAAGCCCATCCACGGCGGCGGCCATGGCGGACACGGCGATGGGCACGATCACGACCATCTGACCGAGCACACCGGCAAAGTTTCAAGCCTGGTGTACGACCGGTTCGGTGACTTCGAGCGGTTCCATCTGCGAACGGAAGCGGGACACGACCTGCACTTCCACAGCCATGAAGTCGAGATCGAAAGGCTGGTGAAGTATGCATGGGAGAAGCGCGTTGTGGTGACGGTGTTTGCGCATCATCACGATCCGTTTGTTCCGGTCAGCATTATTCTGCGCAGGTATCCGCTGCTGGAAGGGTGAGGTAACGAATCATAAGTGCACAAACCACGGCCGCCGCTCCAACTTACTGGTGCGGCGGCCGTTTTTGCACTGTGAGCGTTACACGATTTACCGCCGGCTGTTGAATGAGCGCTAGCTGCTTGCTGTCATCTCATCCCGCTCCTTGAACGCTATCCAGAAGAGGATGAGGACGGCTGCCGACAGGCCGCCGCTAACGAGCCAGATGGGCTGCCAAGCGTGCGTTGCGCTGCCGTCTGCCGCCACGGTGGCGAAGTGGTCGACGACCCAGCCAGATAAGAAGGAGCCGACGAACATGCCTGCGCCGTATGTGATGAGGGTGATCATGCCCTGTGCGGCGGCGCGGTAGGCAAGCGGAGCCTTGCGGTCGACATAGATTTGGCCGGTGACAAAAAAGAAGTCGTAGCAGATGCCGTGGAGCAGGATGCCGAGATACAGCATCCAGACGCCCGCGCCGGCGTTGCCGAATGCAAATAGTACATAGCGCAGCGCCCACGCGCTCATGCCCGCGATGAGCATGTATTTGACGCCGAGTCTGCGGAAGAACCAGGCGATGAAAAGCATGCAGAGGAGCTCAGAACCCTGGCCCATAGCCATTTTTCCGGCGGTGTTGGAAACGCCGATTTCCGTCAGAAAGAGATTGGTGAATACGTAATAGAACTGCAGCGGAATGCAGATAAGGAACGAGGCCAGCACGAAGATGAAGAACGACTTGTCTTTGAGCAATTGAACAGCTTCGGGCGGAATGACGCTCGCGGCCTTGAACTCGTCGCGTTTGAGGGGCGGCGTATGCGGCAGCGTGAGCGCGTAGGCGGCGAACACGGCGGAGCAGACGGCGGCCAGTTTCAGCGGGAATGCGGTGACCTCCCAGTTGAGGTGGCTGATGATGAGGCCCGCGACGATCCAGCCGGCGGTTCCCAAAACGCGGATGGGGCCGAACTCGAGCTTGGGATCCTTCATCTGGCGGAAGGCGAGCGAGTTGGTAAGCGCCAATGTGGGCATGTAGAGGCACGCGTAGGCGAGGATGAGCCAGTAGATGGCGCCGAATGTGGTTTGCGAGGAGGCGACCCACAGCAGGACCGCGCCGGCGAGATGAAGCACGGCGATGACGTGCTGGGTGGCGAAGAAGCGATCGGCGAGCCATCCTACGATGAATGGGGAGACGATGGCGGCAACAGCGGTGGTGCCGCCGACGAGGGCAATCTCAGAGCCGGTGAAGTGGCGTGTGCGGCCAAGCCACGTGCCCACCGTAACGTACCACGCACCCCAGATGAAGTACTCCAGAAACATCATTGCGGCCAGCCGCACTTTTACCAGGCTCATTCCGACCTTCCCCCTAGAGCGCGGTTTGGATCCGGTCCAAACCACCGCTAGCAAGCATACGGCAAAGCGCGCGGAGTCCACCGCATTGGAGCGAAGACTTCGCGCTCGCAGAGATGATCCTACGGTCTGCACCCGGCGCCGCTCCAGTAGACTGGGAGGGCGATGGATGCAGTGCACAAATTGCGGGCTGCGGTGCTGGCGACCGCGCTGGCCTTTGGGCTGGCCGGATGCGGAACTCCGGGAGCGCCCATGCCGCCCACGCTCAACCTGCCCGAGCAGGTGAGTGATCTGACGGCCGTCCGCACGGGGAACGAAGTTTTGCTGACCTGGAAGATGCCAAAAAAGACTACCGACAAGCTGTTGCTGCGGGGCGTTATCCCGGTGCGTGTTTGCAGGAAGGAAGGCTCGGGAGCTTGCGTGCCGGTTCCCGGTAATCTTGGGTTTCCACCTGAGGCGGCGGGCGATTTCAAAGATACGTTGCCGCAGGCGTTGGCTGCCGGGGAACCACGTTCGCTTAGTTACTTTGTCGAGTTGACGAATCGCAATGGCCGTTCTGCCGCGCCGTCGAATGCTGCGATTGTGCTGGCCGGGGAAGCGCCACCGGCGGTAGCGAATTTATCCGCGAACATGATCAAGGCGGGCGTGGTTCTGCGTTGGACTCCCGACCATCCGGGTGAGGCGATCCGGTTGCACCGCAAGCTGGTGAGTGCGCGGCCCGAGGACAAGCCGAAGGGGCAGCAAGGACCGATGGCGCCGGCGCCGGAGCCTCTGGAGCAGAAGCTGCTGGTAGATGCTGACGCAGCTGCGGACCACGCGCCCGACCGCGCATTGGATAAGGACATCCGCTTCGGCCAGGTTTACGAGTATCGTGCACAGCGGATTGCGCGCGTCAGCGTGGATGGCAACGCGGTGGAACTGGACGGCCCGCTTTCGGACCCGGTGCGGGTTGAGGCGAATGATGTTTTTCCACCAAGTGTGCCCACGGGCCTGGCTGCTGTGGCCTCGCTGGCGCAGGTTGGAGTGGAAACTGCAATCGACCTGAGCTGGCAGCCGGTTACCGATTCGGATTTGGCAGGCTATGCGGTCTATCGGCGCGAAGGCGACGGGTCGTGGCAGCGCGTCAGTCCAGACAAGCCAAATGTCGCGCCGGGATTTCATGACGCGCATGTCGAGACGGGCCACACCTATCACTATGCCGTTACCGCGATCGACCAGGGCGGTCACGAAAGTGCGCGGTCCACGGAGACCGAAGAGACTGTGCCCACCCCCTGATTGCGCTTGAATCTGCGAGGAATTTCCCATGAAATATTGCCGGTTTCTGCTCGACGATAAACCTCACTACGGTACCGTGGAAGACCGAAACGGCGAAGCGTGGATCACCGATCTTGCGCACGCGCCGGAAGAAGACTTGGCCTTCCAACTGGCGCATGCGCGTGCCGCCGCTCCGGCTCTCGATTTTGAATCGCTTGCGTTTGAGCCTGTGCCGCTGAATAGTGCGCAACTGCTGGCGCCGGTTACGCCGTCGAAGATCATTTGCGTGGGGCGCAACTATCGCGACCATGCCAAGGAACTGGGGAACGAGGTTCCCACCGAGCCACTTCTTTTCTTCAAGCCGCCCTCGTCGCTGCTCGCTCCGGGTGGCGTCGTCCGCATGCCCTCAGCTTCGAGTCGCGTGGATTTTGAGGGCGAGTTGGCTTTGGTGATTGGGAAACGCGTTACGAAGTTTGCGGCCGATGCGGATTGGCGTTCCGTGGTGCGCGGCTACACCCTGGCCAACGACGTAACTGCCCGCGATCTGCAAAAGAAAGATGGCCAATGGACGCGCGCCAAGGGGTTCGACACGTTCTGTCCGGTCGGGCCGATAGTGAGCGACGAAATAGATCCTGCGGCGGGAGTGACGATTGAAACCCGCGTGAATGGCGAGTTGCGGCAGCACGGCTCGACGCTCGACTTCATCTTTGGCATTCCGGAATTGCTGGTCTATATAAGCTCCGCCATCACGCTGGAGCCGGGCGATTTGATTCTTACCGGAACCCCGGCCGGTGTGGGACCGCTTGTTGCGGGGGATCGCGTGGAGGTTTTCGTCAACGGACTTGGCGTGCTCTCGAATGTGTTTCAGCCGGAATAAGAACCTTTCCCGTCCGGAGTTATTCGGCCGGTTTTTCGGGTGGCGGGAACAACCTCCTACGAGCTTTGACTCGATGTGTAGTAAGGGGCGAGCTCAGATTCGCGGCGCATCAGGCAAAAGGCAAATGCGAGTAAGCAAATGAAGATGTTCCCGAGTAGGATGATCACTCGCGGCCAGTGGCGGGTGGTGTCCAAGTAGAAAATGCGGTCGCCTGTCGCTGCGTCATCGACTTCTACGACCGGATGAGCTTGGAATCGCTGACCATCCGAAGTATCTGCTCTTTCCAATCTTGCCAGGTAGGTCACGTTAAGCGGCACGGAAGGAAGAATGTTCGCGACCAGAGCCGTAGCCCTTTCATCGAATCTCATCAATGGAACGCCCTTGCCGTATGGACCAACACATCCCAGAATGCCGGTCTCCCAATGCCTCATCTCAAGGTACCTGTACGGCTTGAGTTGATTCACCGGCCCAGTTGCGCGCAAGTGCGGCTGATCCGCATCCGGACAGT
>Ga0302278_10001099_pt1 | contig 33940 bp, 35 predicted proteins | sample III_Bog_N3_2_FD_194543 | JGI IMG/M metagenome (GOLD analysis project Ga0302278, IMG submission 194543) | Peat permafrost microbial communities from Stordalen Mire near Abisko, Sweden - III_Bog_N3_2 | ecosystem: Environmental > Terrestrial > Soil > Wetlands > Peat | place: Sweden: Abisko... | reverse complement strand
ATCCAGGCGTAACGGCGAGACGGGCGGGCGGATGACTGGGAAGTCCACCGGCGTTTTGGCCTGTTGCGCAAAACACCGGTTATAATTCAAAGGCCAAACTCAGTTACACTTCGGTGAGCGACAGGCAGCTGGATGCTGCACTTGCGTCATGAGGGAAGATTCGCAAAATCCCGAACCGTCTGAGACGGACGTCTTAACCATCGTGCTCATCGGCCCCGATGCGGCGCGCCGCCGGGAGATTGCCGAAGCGCTCAATGCCTTTGGCGGCGTCCAGATGAAGGAGATCCCCGCCTACCCGGCCAGGCTTGAAGAGCTTCCCAGCCTGCTGCTGCCCCAACCAGACGTCGTCATCGTCGACCTCGACAACGATCCCGAGTACACTCTCGAAATCGTCAAGTCCATCTCTTCTTCCGCCCCTTCCACCGTCATGGTGTTCTCGCAGCGCTCCGACCTGGATATAACGGTCCGCTGCATGCGAGCCGGGTCCCGTGAGTTCCTCAACCTGCCCCTCGTCCAACATGAGTTCGCCCGCGCACTCTCCCGCGCCGCCCTTCGCCGTCCCAAAGCCATCCGCGCCATGCACGCCTGCGGCAAAGTCTTTGCGTTTCTCGGAACGAAGGGCGGCTGCGGCGTGACCACCCTCGCCTCCAACTTTGCCGTCGCCCTGGCCCAGGAATCCGGCCGCAAAACACTTCTGATCGACTTCGGCAAGCCCCTTGGCGATGCGGCCCTGCACCTGGGCGTGACGGCCGAATACTCCACCGCAAACGCCTTTCGCGACACCGCCCGACTCGATGCCCGCTTCCTGGCCACGCTGCTGACCACCCACAGTTCGAAGCTTTCCATCCTCGCCGCTCCGAATGAATTTACGGATGCCGACCCGCCCATCGATGCCATCCATGCCATCGATAAACTGGTCTCGGTGGCTCGCCAGAGCTTCGACTTTATCGTCGTCGATTGCGGTTCAAGGCTCGAACTGAAAGGCTCTTCTCTCTTCGATCCGGCCTCAATCCTTTATCTGGTCACCCAGGTGGGCATTTCCGAGCTCCGCAATGCAAATCGGCTGATCACCCGGTTCTTCGCCGGCCACGACAGCCGTCTTCAGGTCATTCTCAACCGGTACACGCCCAGGTCCCTCCTCTACGACGAGACTTTCATCACCAAGGCGCTCACTCGCGCCGCACAATGGCGTGTTCCCGATGACTACGCGACCGCCCGTCGCACCCAGAGCATGGCCACGGCCATCGTCCTGCAGGACGCCCCCATCGCCGTCGCCATCCGCCAGATGGCCCGCCAGGCAGCTGGTCTTACCGAACAGGAAGAGAAGAAAAGAGGCTTCCGATTCTTTTCCAGCCTCCGTTCCTCCTAGCCATTCCACTCAATCGTCGAGCCGACGATGCGGCGTTATTATGCGGATTGGGCTATTGAGTATTCGCGCGTGTAGCCTGCCGGGGCGGCCGTGATTATTACTTTCAGGCTGCCGGCGGAGTCGCAGGTATACTGCTCGCGAATGCGGAGGTTGCCGGGATTGGCGAGCGGGGCTATGGGCACCGAGGAGAGATTTGGGTGGTGCTGCAACTGGGCGTCGAAGGGAAACTGGATCTGATCCCAGTTGGCGATTTCGCCGGTTGGCTGACCCTGGTCGTTGAGCTGCGAAGATTCCATGAAGCGGAAGTGGCCGATGTTGTGGGCCGGCTGGTAAAAGCGCTCGACCATGAGGGGCGGCTCGCCGAGCGCGGGCAAACGGACGCCGCGAGGAAAGATGAGATCGAACAGGATGGTTCCGCCATGGTCCGCCTCGCGCCAGAGGCCAAAGTTGCGATTGAACTGGTCGTGCAGTTGATCGGCTGACTGGCTTTGAGACGAATCGGCATGGCCGGCGGCGCGAATGGCCAACCCGATGGCGCTGGCCGAGCGCATATACGACGATCGCCGGACCTTGCGGCCAAAATTCTCTCGAAGAATGCGGGCGACAGGGGGCAGTTCCGCCGCGCCGCCGGTGACGTAGAGAGTGTCGAGCGAGCGGTCGGGGTAAGCGGCAAGCAGATTTTCGACCACGGCGCGGGTCTGCTCAATGAGAGGGCGGCAGCGCTCGTAATAATCGTCCACAGGGATGGTGACTTGCTCCCACCCGGCACGGACCCGTTCGAGGTCGATGGCGATTTTGCGCGTATTGGGATTCAGAGACTCTTTCTTTTCCTGGCACTCTTCGAGCAGGCGATAGCGCTCGGCGGGGGTGAGCTTGCGGTCGTCTCCGAGCGATTCGAGGACGAGGCTGGCGAGGATTTCGTCGAAGTCGTCTCCGCCCAGGCCGGGAATGCCATCGGAGGCCTCGACGGTGTGTTCCGACTCCCCCATGGTGACGAGGGAAACATCGAATGTGCCGCCGCCCAGGTCGTAGACAACCAGGCCGCTGCCGATGCGGCTCTTTCGCTCAGAACTGTTGCGGTGGGCAAATTCAATGGCTGCGGCGGAGGGCTCATTGAGCAGGCCCAGCACCGTAAAGCCGGCCGCCTGTGCGGCTTCTTCCGTGAGGAAGCGCTGGTTGCTGGTAGCGCTGGCGGGGACGCCGAGCATGATTTCGAGCTTCTCTTCGGGCTGGTTGGGCGAGGCTGGTCCCGCGTTTGAGTGCTCCAGCAACTGGGTTCGCAGGGCGGACATCATCTCTTCCATGAGCAAACGGAGCGGGAGCATCTGGCCGGCGAGGGGAACCCTGGTATGGGGGCCGGCGGAGCGGAGATAGCGCTTCAGGGAACGCTGTATGGTCCACTTCGGATCCTCCTGCGCGGCAATCGCTTCCCAGCCATAGAGGCGGGCGTCGCCGTTGACCGCGACTACGGGCGGGAACCAATCGTACACCTGCCCGTCGGGAGCTTCAAAACTGACCAGGGGAAAGTTGCCGCGATCTACCAGCGAGGCAACGACACGTGTAGTTCCGAAATCGATTCCAATTCGCATTACTGTCAAGTTTACCGGAGTTGAGGATAAGGCCAAGATCAGCGGTCATTGAATTGCAGTGTGCTATAGTAGCAAAAGGTAACACCTTGGAGTACTTGCCATGCCGTCAGCTTCCACAACCAGTCTAAAGCTCGAAAGCGAATTGAAAGAACGGGTCCAGCGGCTGGCAGTGGCGCGGCGGCGGTCTGCGCATTGGTTGATGCGCGAGGCGGTAGAACAGTATGTGAGCCGTGAGGAGAAGCGCGAGCAACTCCAGCAGGATGCTGTTGCGGCCTGGAATCACTACCAGGCAACCGGCCTGCACGCAACCGCCGAGGAAGCGGACGCCTGGCTCGCCAAACTCGAAGCGGGCGAGGAGGGCGAGGCCCCGGAATGCCACGTCTGAAATGGTCGCGACCGGCCCTGCGCGATGTGGCTCGGATGGATGCTTTTCTCGCTGCCAAGAGCGCAGACGCGGCCAAGCGGGCCGTCAAGGCGATCCGGCAGGGCGTGAAGCTGTTGGGCAAGCATCCGGAAATAGGCCGGCCAATGGATGAATTGCCGCCGGAATTCCGCGAGTGGGTGATTGAGTTTGGGCACGGGGCGTGCCTAGCGCTGTATCGTTATGACGGAAAAGAAGTGGTAATCCTGGCTGTGCGGCATGGGCGCGAGACTGGGTACTAAGCGTCTTGACATTGTCAAGACAGTCGGCGATCATTGAGGCATTGACGGAGTACCTCATGGCAACTCAACCCATCCAGACGGAACGGCGCACGGAAAAGCTTGACGTGCGTGTATCGCCCACGGCAAAGGCGAAGCTGCAGGCTGCCGCATCGGCGGTCCATCGGTCGATGAGCGATTTTGTGATGGAGAGCGCTCTAGCGCGAGCCGAGGAGACGCTTGCGGATCGGCGCGTCTTCTGCCTGGATGCGGAGAAGTGGGCCGCGTTTCAAGCGGCGCTCGATGCGCCCGCCCGCCCAGTGCCTCGTCTACAGGCGCTCCTCGATGAACCGGGATTCTTCGATGCCAGTGAGGAAAACCGGGGCGCGCCACGGTGACCGCGGATCGCAGGATCGAGAAGCTCCGGCGTGACCATCCGGTTGACGCTTTCGACTGTGGACAAGAGGCGTTGAATAACTGGTTGCGCAAGTACGCCTTCCAGAATCAAGGCGCTGGGGCGGCGCAAACTTATGTCGGTTTGGCCGGAGATGCTGTGATTGGGTACTACAGCCTTGCCGTGGGCCAGATTGAGTACTTCGATGCGCCGGAACGGTTGCAGAAGGGGCTTGCGCGGCATCCGGTGCCGGTGATGCTGTTGGCGCGCCTGGCCGTCGACACAAGCTGGCAGAGGCATGGCGTGGGACGCGCCCTGCTGGCGGATGCCGTGCGGCGAACGTTACAGGCCGCCGAACTTGCCGGGATTCGGGCGCTAGCCGTTCATGCCAAGGACGATGAGGCACGGCGCTACTATGAGCAGTTCGATTTTGTGGCCTCACCGGCGGATCCGCTTCATTTGATGGTGCTGCTGAAAGATATTCGCGGGCGTGTAAGCGGGTAAGTCAGCTCACCGCATCCACTCATATTTTGGTGTTGGCATATGGCTGGAGATTCTTAGCTGCCAGACGAGACCGCGTCAATTGTGCCTGTGCAAGCAGCGGTCCATCCCCGCGACCTTGGCGCTGCTAAACTGAAACCTCATGATTCTCCCGTTTGTCCGCGAGATTTTTGCGGAGCTGGAGCACTCTTCGGGATTTGATCGCGTACGAAGGCATCTGAGCCTTGGTGCGGGGCGGAGACGTGTGTCCGGGCTGACGGCGACGGCGCGGGCGCTCTATTTGCCGCTGATGGCGCGAGCGGCCAAGCAGCCGGTGATTGTGGTGGTGGCCGACAACAAGGCTGCCGAGGCGCTGGAGCCAATGCTGAAGGCCGGTTGCGAGCTGACCGGCGCGGTGGACCCGGCACTGGTGGTGCGGTTGCCGGCCCACGATGTACTTCCTTTTGAAAACCTGTCTCCCCATCCCGATGTGCAGGAGCAGCGGGCTTCCGCGCTGTGGAAGCTGGCCACCGGTGCGGTGTCGATGCTGATTGCGCCGGTGGAGTCGGCGGCGCTGAAGCTCTTTGATCGCGATTATTATGCCGGGCTCGCGGTGAGCCTGAAGCGCGGCGAAGAAGTGGACGTAGAGGTGCTAACCGGGCACCTGGCCAGCGTGGGTTATACCCAGATGGACCTGGTGGAAATGCCGGGGCAGTTTACGCGGCGGGGCGGGATTCTGGACGTGTATTCGCCGGAAGCCGACCGGCCGGTGCGCATCGAGTTCTTTGGCGACGAGATTGAGACCATCCGAAAATTCGATCCCGAGACGCAGCGGTCGCAGAGCGGCCTGGACGAGACGCAGTTGCTGCCCTTGACCGAGACGCCAGTGACGGAGCGGCTGCTTGCGGCGGTGCATGGGCGGCTGAACCGGCAGCGCGTGGAGGGGAGAAGCGAGATTGATGACGAGGAGATGGCGGATGAAATGGCAGCCGCCGGTGGGGTGAGTGTCTTTCCGGGGTGGGAGTTCTTCAGCGCGGTGGCCGGGGCGAAAAAGTCGCTGCTCTCGCTTATGCCCAGATGTGCTCTGTTCGTGGACGAGCCGGCGATGGTGCGCAACCAGATCGACCGCTGGTGGAACAAGGTGGAGCAGCGGCATGACCGGTCTGGCATTGGATCGCTGATTCAGCCGGAAGACATTTACCTGCGGCCGGAGATATTGCAGGCGATGCTCGACTCGCACATGGGGCTGGATGTTGACCAACTTGGCGTGGTGGACGTGCTGGACGAAGACTCGACGCTGGGCGAAATTGAGCTGAATACGCGGCCAACACTACGGTTTCATGGGTCGATTCCAGCGCTTACAGAGCACCTGAAGAAGCTGATGGAAACGGAGTCGCGCATTGTGCTGGCAGGGCCGCACCAGGGGGATGTGGAGCGGCTGGCAACGCTGCTGCGCGAGTATCAGATACCGTATCGGCTGGGCAGCCGCAATCCGCATCCCGGCGAAACCGTGCTGGACGAGGGGAGTTACCTGGCAGGCGATTTGCGCGTGCCTGTGATTGTGCGGACGCCGCTGGCGGCGGGAGTTAGCTTCGCCGACGCGAACCTTGTATTGTTCGGCGCCAACGATCTAAGCGACGATGCGGATGTTGCGGCAAGGCCGGAGCCGAAACGATCGAAGACCGCCGCGTTTGTTTCGGACTTTCGCGACCTCACCATCGGCGACTATGTGGTCCACGTCGAGCACGGCATTGCGCAGTATCAGGGATTGAAGGAGATTGTGCAGGACTCGCTGTCGGTGGAGTTCATGATTCTGGAGTTTGCCGAGGCCGCCAAGTTATATGTTCCGCTAACTCGCCTGGATTTGATTCAGAAATACAGATCGACCGATGCCGGCCCGGCGCCGGTGCTAAACAAACTTGGATCGCAGCAGTGGGCCAAGACCAAAGCGCGTGTCCGCAAGGCCATGCAGGACATGACCGGCGAGTTATTGAAGTTATATGCTGAGCGGACCACCGCACAGGGCACGGCGTTCTCGAAAGACAATGAGTTCCAGAAGGAATTTGAAGAGTCGTTCGACTATAACGAAACCGACGACCAGTTATCGGCAATCCGCGCCATCAAGTACGACATGGAATCGACCACGCCGATGGACAGGCTGCTGTGCGGCGATGTGGGATATGGCAAAACAGAAGTAGCGATGCGCGCGGCATTCAAGGCGGTGCAAGACGGCAAGCAGGTGGCTGTGCTGACCCCGACTACGATTCTCTGCTTTCAGCACTTCGAGACTTTCAAGAAGAGATTCGCGCAGTTCCCCATCAACATCGAAATGATCTCCCGGTTCCGGACAGCGAAAGAGCAGAAAGACATTGTGGAGCGCGTGGGGATGGGCAGGGTGGACATCCTGATCGGGACGCACAGGCTGCTGTCAAAGGACATCAAGTTTCAGGATCTGGGCTTGCTGGTTGTGGATGAGGAACAGCGATTTGGGGTGCGGCACAAGGAGCGCCTGAAGCAAATGCGCAAGGAGATCGATGTGCTGGCTATGAGCGCAACGCCGATTCCGCGCACACTGCATATGTCGCTGGTGGGCTTGCGAGACATGAGCGTAATCGAGACGCCGCCCAAGGATCGCATGGCGATACAGACGGTGGTGGCGAAGTTCGACGAAAAGATTGTGCGCTCGGCAGTGGAAGTGGAGCTGGAGCGTGGCGGACAGGTTTATTTTGTACACAACCGCGTGGAGTCCATCTATGAGATAGCATCGCGCATTCAGGAGCTGGTGCCCTCGGCGCGGGTAGCCGTGGGCCACGGCCAGATGAGCGAGAACGAGTTGGAACGCGTGATGCTGGCCTTTATGCGGCACGAATACGATGTGCTGGTTGCAACCACGATCATCGAGAACGGGCTGGATATTCCGCTGGCCAACACCATGCTCATCAATCGAGCGGATCGACACGGGCTGAGCGAGTTATATCAGTTACGCGGTAGAGTGGGCCGGTCGAACCGGAGAGCTTATGCCTACTTACTTATTCCTCCAGAGCAAGAGTTAACCGAGATTGCGCGCAGGAGGCTTGCCGCGCTGAAGGAGTTTTCAGATCTTGGCGCGGGCTTCAAGATTGCGGCGCTCGATTTAGAACTGCGCGGAGCGGGTAACATGCTGGGCGGCGAGCAAAGCGGACACATTGAGGCGGTCGGGTTCGAGTTATATACGTCGATGCTGGAAGCCGCGGTGAAGGAGATGAAGGGCGAGAGCAGCGATGAGCGGCCGGCAACGCAGCTAAACCTTGGCATTGCACTGCGCATCGACGAGAGCTATGTGCCTGAAGAGAATCAGCGGCTGCGCCTCTATAAGAAGATTGCCGGGGCGACGAGCGAGGCGGCTGTGGCCGAGGTGCGCGCGGAGATGGAAGACCGTTATGGAGCGCCTCCGGACGCGACGGTGTATTTGCTGGAAGCTGCTTTGGTACGCCTGGAATGCGAGCGAATCGGGATTGCGCAAGTTGATCGGCGGCGTGGCGAGTTACAAATCCGGTTTATGGAAAATGCAGCGGTCGATCCGCAGCATCTGATGCGGCTGGTGGCGAGAAACGCAAAGCGTGGAGCGCAGTTCACGCCGCAGGGGCTGCTGAAATATCCTCTAAGTGCTACGCGGTCGGATGAGGTTCTGCTTGAGATTCACGAAGTGGTGGCTAAGCTGGCGGCTGCGCCGGTGAATGCATAAGAGACATATCTCGGTGAAGTGAGGGAAGATGAAAACGGTTGCCGTGCTTTTTTCGATTGGAGTTTGTATGTGTGCTTCGACGATTGCCCACGCCGCGAACGGAGACTGGAAGGCACAGTTCGAGAAGGTCTCGGATGAGTATTTCGATCAGGTTTACTTTCATTACTCCCCGACAAGCGGGACGCTGGTGGGTTATCACCAGTATGACGCGCAGTTGGAGGACTACTCGCGCTCGAATATCGATGCTGAGATTGCTGCGTTGAAACGATTTGAAGGCCGCATTGAGGGTATTCACCCGGATGATGCGACGGCCGATTTTGTTCCGCGAAGTGACCGCGAGATTGTACTCGCAAATATTCGCTCGCAGTTGCTGACCTTGGAGACGATTCGTCCCTGGGAGAAGAGCTCCGATAGCTATTCGAGCGCCTGCGCAAATGGAGCGTTTTCGCTGATGGAGCGCAAGTTCGCTTCGCCGGATGAACGGCTGCGCTCGCTGATTGCAAGGGAGAAGCAGATGCCCGCCCTGCTGGCCAATGCGCGTGTGAATCTGAAGAATCCGCCGGGCGTTTATACGGAGATTGCTATCGAGCAGTTACCGGGGATTGTGAGCTTCTTTGAGCAGGATGTGCCACAGGCCTTTGCCGATGCACAGGACCCGGCGCTAAAGACCGAGTTTTCTACGGCGAATGCTGCGGTGATTGCGGCATTGAACAATTATCTCGGATGGTTGAAGACGGATTTGCTGCCTAAGTCAAATGGCGACTACCGGATTGGAGCGGAGACGTTTTCAAAGAAATTGAAGTACGACGAGATGGTTGACCTGCCGCTGGATAAGTTGCTGGAAATTGGCTGGGCGGATATGCGAAAGAACCAGGAGCACTTCAAGCAGGTTGCGCACGAGTTAGAGCCGGATAAGTCGCCTGCCGAGGTACTGGAGGAGTTAGGCGAGAATCACCCTGCGCCCGACCATTTGCTGGATGCATTCCGCGCTACATTCGATGGACTGGATAGCTTCATCCGCTCGCATCACATCGTGACTATTCCGTCCACGGTGCGACCGATTGTGGAAGAGACGCCGCCTTTTATGCGCGCAACAACGTTTGCAAGCATGGATACGCCGGGGCCGTTTGAGAGTCATGCCACGGAGGCGTACTTCAACGTAACGCTGCCAGACCCATCGATGAAGCCCGCAGAGGTGGAGGGGTACATGCATTCGTTCAACGTTGGAACGGTGATTTCGACAGCGGTGCATGAGGCTTATCCGGGGCACTATATTCAATTTCTGTGGCTGCCGCAGGCGCCGAGCCGTGTACGCAAATTGCTGGGCGCCAATACGGACGTTGAAGGATGGGCGCATTACACCGAGCAGATGATGCTGGACGAGGGCTATGGCCAGCCGGGCGCAGGGGCCAAGGATGAGCGGGAATCGAAGTTTCTGCGGCTGGGGCAGTTGCAGGATGCGCTGCTGAGAAACGCGCGCTTTATTGTCGGCATCGAAATGCATAGCGGCAAGATGAGCTTCGAGGAAGCGGTCGCGTTTTTCCAGAAGGAAGGCTTTCAATCGAAAGAAGCAGCAATGGTGGAGACCAAGCGCGGCACCAGCGATCCGACTTATCTCTACTACACGCTGGGCAAACTGGAGATCATGAAGCTGCGCGAAGACATGAAGAAGAAGCAGGGCGCGGCCTTCTCGCTGGAGGAGTTTCATAATGACTTTCTGAAGCAGGGATTTCCGCCGATCAAGATAGTGCGGGAGGCCATGCTGGGAGACGGTTCGCCGACGCTGTGATGACGCTTTCCGCAACGCCGAGCCGGAGCATTTTTGAAATGAGGATGGAGAAATGAGTAAGCCTGTACGAAAGGCAGTATTCCCCGCGGGCGGGTTAGGCACGCGCTTTTTGCCGGCCACCAAGGTAATTCCGAAGGAAATGCTGGCGCTGGTGGATAAGCCCATCATCCAGTACGGCGTGGAAGAGGCGATAGCGTCGGGCATCGAGCACATTATCATTGTGACCGGGCGCGGCAAGAGCGCGATGGAAGATCACTTCGACCATAGCTTTGAGCTGGACGCTACGCTGGAGCGCCGAGGCAAGCTCGACTTGTTAGCGGTGTCGCGCGGCGTGTCGGCGCTTGCGCGCATCAGCTATGTTCGGCAAAAGGAGCCGCTGGGGCTGGGGCACGCCGTGCTTTGCGCGAAGGACCTGGTTGGCGATGAACCGTTCGCCGTGATTTTGCCCGACGATGTAATTGAGGCAACGGTGCCTTGCCTGAAGCAAATGATAGGTGTGTTCGATGAGAAAGGTGGGTCGGTTCTTGCAACGATGACTATTGAAGGGCCGGGGATCAGCGCCTATGGCGTGCTTGCCGGCGAACAGGACCCTGAGAACGAGCGAATTTATAACTGCACTGGGATGGTTGAGAAGCCGAAGTTTGAAGATGCGCCTTCGAAGCAGGCGATTATCGGGCGGTATGTGCTGACGCCGCGGGTGTTTGAGTTACTGGAGCAAACCACGCCGGGAGCGGGCGGCGAGATACAGCTTACCGATGGCATCAAGGCGCTGCTGAAGGAGGAGAAGGTCTTCGGCTATACCTTTGAAGGCAAGCGCTTCGATGCCGGCGATAAATTCGGCATGTTACAGGCGACGGTGGAGTTTGCGCTCAACCGGCCTGAGTTTGGCGAGAAATTCAGGGAATATTTGAAAGGGTTGGCACTGTGAAGCGGAGTTAGCGGAGTTTTGCATCCTTGCCAGGTCTATGACCGCATGATTTCGTTCCTTGAGATTTGTGCTTTCCCACCCATTCGCCAGAAAAAGCGAATGGATGGGGCACGGGGCATTTGTGCTGACTCCGCTTTGCTTACGCCTTCCACTTGATGTTGCATCCGATGGATGGATGCTGGTCAGTGGGTACGGGCGTTCCGGAAAGCACCTGGTGAATTGCGGTACGGAGGTCCTGGCCGGTGACAGGGATGCCGCTGCCGGGGCGGCTGCTGTCGAACTGGCCGCGATAGACGAGGCGGAAGTCACCGTCGAATAGGAAGAAATCCGGGGTGCAGGCGGCCTTGTAGGCATGAGCAACGGACTGTGTCTCGTCATATAAGTAGGGAAAAACAAATCCATAGGTCTCAGCCTGTTGTTTCAGGCCTGCGGGACTGTCGTCGGGATGGGTAGTTACATCGTTGCTGCCGATGGCCACTATGCCGACAGGCTGGCGGAGGTAGTCGACGCCCAATTGGGAGAGGCCCTTCTCAATGTGCTTGACGTAGGGGCAGTGGGAGCAAATGAACACGACTAGCAATGCCTTGCGGCCGCGGAAGTCGTCGCGGCGAATGGTTTCGCCGGTAACCGCGTCGGTGAGGGCGAAGTCGGGGGCGATGGTGCCCAGTTCGAGCATGGTGGATTCAGTCAGTGCCATGGGGAAATCTCCTCTATGTTGGTGGGTGTTGGGGTTCCTGGTTTCCCATGTCTGAGAATCCAGACATGGGGCACCGACAATGGGATGCATTGAAAACGCGTAAGTTACAGATTCTACAATGTCCTAAATCTCCAAGAACTCCATAAAGCCCACGGTAGTAGCACAAATTAGCACAAAATTCTCGGACCGCTTTCTCGGCTGGTTTCTCAGTGTGCAGGCTTTCGGTCCGTCCATTACGAATCCATTCGAAGAGGTGCGGGGTGCCCACCAACCCCTAATGTCCGGGTAGGCGGTAATACACCAATTACATCTTCCATGAAGTCCTTTCCAGCGCGAATGCCGTACAGAGGCCTATGTGCTTGTCGGGGTGTCTGCCCACAGACCACTTGAAGAGAAACCGCAAAGCCAATTGAGAGCTTTATGTCGTTCTTGTGCAATTGAGGTCAGGATGGCGAACTCTTCAGGAGAAAGGTCGCGGTAGGGTTTTCCCATGGCGGGAAAATCGGATCCGATTGGGCGCGGCAAATCCCCGTTTTCGGCACTTTTTGATGCGGTTAACTCGATGACCTTCTCAATCGTGTAAGCACTTGGCAACTGAAATAAATGCCCTTCCTCCTGCAGTCGTCGTGTCCGCGCCCGCCAATGCCAAAGCTCCGCGATGTCCCTCTGCTTCTTGATCTCCTCTTGGGGACGCAAATGGGCTTGCTTGGTGAGGTCCTTGATGGAATTCGCAGGGAGCGCGTTGACCAGCTCATGGCCTGCTTCATGATCGTAGGGTGGCAATTCCGGAATGATCTTTAGTGCCCAAAGCAAACATGCAATCGATTCAGCGAGCCAGCCTGCGTCGATCCGATGTTGCACACTGATTTGGTCGACCCCAACCTGCAGGAATCTCCTCTCATCCTCCTCTACATCCAGCCAGAGCCCCGTAGCTTTCAGGTGATTGACTTTCTCCATAAACGTCTGTGCGGCGTCTGCCATAAACTGAGACCTTTCCTCTGGAGTCCATTGGGTCATAGCACCCCGAAGGTACTCGACTGGAGGTGCTGCGAGACCCTTGACGAGGATGTATTTCAGGATGATTGCGCGCCTCATCGTCGAGGCAGCGGTTGGGCGTCTCTTTAGCCAGGAAAACATATCTCTAGTGTATTGTCCTCTACTCGGCAATTACTTCGTGTTAAACGAAGTTGCCGTTGATGGCGTAGCACAAAACTAGCACAAAAACTTAAGCGTGTTTCTCAGCGCGTTCATGCTATGGCATTTAGATCGCATTCGAAACGTGGGGCACCCATCGTGTTGCTAGAACAGTGGTGTCTGGCGGCCGGGCATGGTCAGGCCGAAGTGTTCATAGGCAAGGCGCGTGGCAACACGCCCGCGCGGCGTTCGGTCGAGGAAGCCTATCTGGATGAGGAACGGCTCGTACACCTCTTCGAGGGCGTCCTGCTCCTCGGCCAGGGTTGCGGCCAACGTGCTGAGGCCGACCGGTCCGCCGTCGTATTTCTGGATGATGGCAAGGAGCAGCTTGCGGTCGATTTCGTCGAAGCCGTGGGCATCCACTTCAAGCATGGTGAGGGCGGCGTTGGCGGTGGGGCGGTCGATGATTCCCGAGCCGCGGACCTGGGCATAGTCGCGAACCCGGCGGAGCAGGCGGTTGGCGATGCGCGGCGTGCCTCGGGAGCGGAGGGCGATTTCAGCGGCGCCGTCCTGGTCGATGGGCACGGACATTACTTCGGCGGAGCGGGAGACGATGAAGCGCAGTTCTTCTTCGGTGTAGAACTCGAGGCGTAGGAGTATGCCGAAGCGGGAACGCAGCGGCGAGCTTAGGAGGCCGGGCCGGGTGGTGGCGCCGATGAAAGTGAATGGGCGAATCTCCATGACGTGGGTGCGGGCGGCCGGGCCCTGGCCGATGATGATGTCGAGTTTGTAGTCTTCGAGGGCGGTGTAGAGCTTCTCTTCGAGCACCGGCTGCATGCGGTGGATTTCGTCGAGGAACAGGACCTGGCGCTCGCGCAGGTTGGTGAGGATGGCGGTGAGGTCGCCCTGGATTTGCAGGGCCGGGCCGGAGGTTTGCTGGAAGCCTACATCGAGTTCGTTGGCAATGATGGTGGCAAGCGTGGTTTTGCCCAGGCCGGGAGGGCCGAAGAGTAGCACGTGATCGAGGGCTTCGCCGCGGGACTTGGCGGCTTCAAGCGCGATGGCGAGCTGCTCCTTGGCTTTGGATTGGCCGATAAATTCGCGCAGCCAGCGGGGACGCAGTTTCAGCTCAAAGCCCTGCTCTTCGTCGGCGCGCGAGGCGCTGACCAGCCGTTCGGGAGGGGTGTCGCGGGCAATGGCCATGATGTTGGAAGTTTAGCGGGTGGGGGTTGAGGGCGCAAACTGGGACGCCGGGCCGGGGCAATCGCATGAACCTGGATTTGTGGATCAGCCCGGTTTCGAACCGCGCCCTCCGGGGCGGTAGATTCACTTTGGGACTTGTACCCAGGGTTTCGTCCGCCTTGCGGACTCCACCCTGGGCTACTTTCTACCTGTCCCTCCGGGACCGGAAACGGGGCGGTTGAGGGTTGTGGTCTCCCACTCATTCGCCAAAAGCACGCGAATGAATGGGGCACGGTGCATTTGTGGTTTAGTCAGGGCGTAACTCGCTTCGCGAGTCATGATGCTCAGGATGACAAGCGGCGGGGGCAGGGTTCTACTTCTTTGGACGCTTGTAGAACGGGATGGGGACTTGCTTTGCTCGCGCTTGCTGGTTGGGGCGGACTTGGATGAGCACATCCTGGGCGCTGGCGGCTGTTGCTGCCTGGACGAGGGCTAGCGCTATGTTGGTTTTCAGAAAGGGCGCGGGACTGCCGGAGGTTACTGCGCCAACCGCTTTGCCTTCGAGGTCGAGGACTGTATAGCCGTCGCGGGCTATGCCTCGGTCTACCATTTCGAGACCGATGAGCTTGCGCGTGGGGCCGCCGGAGGCCTGGATGGCCAGGAGCGCGTCGCGGCCCAGGAATGCGCCTTTGTCCAGCTTGAGCCAGCGGTCGAGGCCGGCCTCGAAGACGTTGATCTCGTCGGAGATTTCGTGGCCGTAGAGGCTCATGCCGGCTTCCAGGCGCAAGGTGTTGCGCGCGCCGAGACCGCAGGGGCGGATGCCGAACTCCTGACCCGCTTCGAGGAGCGCATTCCACATCTTTTCGGAAGTGGCCTCGTCGGCGGGGATATAGACTTCGAACCCGTCTTCGCCGGAATAGCCCGTGCGGGCGATGAGCACGTTGTGGATGCCCGCGACCTGGCCCCAGGTGAACCAGTAGTTTTTGATGGCGGCAAGATCGACTTTGGTTAACTTTTGCAGGGTTTCAAGGGCGCGCGGGCCTTGCAGAGCTAGCTGCGAGTAGAAACTGGAGTAGTCGCTGATGTGGATGGAGGGCCATGTGCCAACCTGCTGGCGAATCCAGGCGTAGTCCTTGTCTTTAGTACCGGCGTTGACCACCAGCAGATAGTCGTTTTGGCCGAGGCGGTGGACGAGAATGTCGTCGACAAATGCGCCCTGGGGTGTGAGCAGGGCGGAGTAGTGGGCCTGGCCGTCTTTGAGACGGGAAGCGTCGTTCATGGTGATGTGCTGGATGGCGGCAAGCGCGCCGGGCCCGCGGAACTGGATTTCGCCCATGTGGCTTACGTCGAAGATGCCAACGGCGGTGCGCACGGCGAGGTGCTCGGCGATGAGGCCGCCGCCGGGACATGGATACTCGACCGGCATATCCCATCCGCCGAAGTCGACCATTTTGGCCTTGAGGGCGCGGTGCGTGGCGTTGAGTGGGGTCTTCTTTAGTGGGGCGGCTATGGCGGCGTCGGCGGTGGTCATGGGGATTCCTTTCGGCGATGTGCTGGCCTGCTTCTTACGATAGGGATTGGCGGGTGGCGGGGTCAAACGGGCTGGTTGGCATTAGGATAAATTGGACGAGGTTTGGGAGATGGTGATGCCATGAGCATTTTTCGGGGAGTCCTGCTGATTGCGGCTGGATGCTATGCGCTCTACAAGGGTTGGATTGTTCATGCCGGCAGTCGGGCCTGGTGGGCTTATGGGCTGGGTTTGCTGGCGATCGCCGTTGGGATTTGGCGAATGATTCGCAATCCGGACCGGCCGCTGGTTTGAGCGGAAGACGCGGCGGGTTGGATGGGACGACTGCAACCGGAGAGAGCTGAGGGCATGGTGAATTTATACAACCGGATACAGGGGCGGAGCCTGGAACGGCTGGCCGCGTTGAGCGATGGCATTTTTGCCGTGGCCATGACGCTGCTGGTGCTCGACCTGCATATTCCGACTGCGGCGCAGGTGCATGGCGAAGGCGAATTGCTGGCGGCGCTTTGCGCGATGGGGCCGCAGTGGGTGGCTTACGGCATGAGCTTTTTGACGCTTGGCATCTTCTGGGCCGGGCAGCAGACGCAGCTGAACCATATTGGCGAGGGGACACGCGACCTGACTTGGATTCACCTGGGATTTCTTTTCGCCGTTACGCTGCTGCCGCTGTCGACACGGTTGCTGGCGGAGTTTATTACTTATCGCAGTGCGTTGCTGATTTACTGGCTGAATATCCTGTGGCTTGGAGCGATGCTTTACTGGAGCTGGACGTATGCTACGCACGCTGAATTGATTAAAGACGACACGCCGGACGCGGTGCGTGGGAGCATTTGCAGGAGGATTGTGATTGCGCAGTCGCTGTATGCGGGTGGGGCGGCGCTGTGCGTTATCAATACTTGGGTGAGCATTGGGGCCATCGTGCTGGTGCAGTTGAATTATGTGTTGGCGCCGCGGCTGTGGTGGCGGAAGAAATAGCTGGCGGGGTTGGAGCTGGCTGACGAACCGCGCGGCATTCTGTCTGCGGCTTTGCGAGAAGGGCAATGGATATTGGGGTGTTGGCGGCGCGGGCAACCCGAGAGTCAACCCATGGTTCATACCCTTGCAGCAGGCGAGGTGGGAAAAATGCACATGGTGATGAACAATGCGCTGGCGCTGGTGCGCTGGCACGGTTTCCGGTCGTTGGAAGAAGGCGACACGCAGGACAAGATTGTGTGGCTGGTGATTGGGGTGGGCGTGGGCGTTCTGGTGATGTGGATGATCTCGCGGCAGAGACGGCGGTGGCTGTAGGTTGCGCGACTCCCCGGTCCCCAAAAGCGATGGACCGGAGGCACCGACTCATGGGGATAGGATTCGCACCCCCGCCTAGCGGGATGGTGTTGCTTTTCCTTCTGAGAAGAAGTCTTCCACATCCGTAATTGTTGTTGTCATACGGTAAGGGGGCAGGCTGGCCAGGAAGGTTTGGCCGTAACGCTGGCGGCGGATGCGCGGGTCGAGCAGCACCAGCACGCCGCGGTCTTCAAGGGAGCGGATGAGACGGCCGAAGCCCTGCTTGAGGGTGAGAACGGCCGCAGGAACCTGGTAGTCGAAGAAGGGCTTGCCGCCGGCCTCTTCAATAGCCTTCATGCGGGCGGCCACCACCGGGTCGCTGGGCACTGCAAAGGGCAGGCGGTCGATGATGACGCAACTGAGCGATTCGCCCTGCACATCCACGCCCTGCCAAAAGCTGGAAGTGCCGAAGAGGACGGCGTTGGGGGTCGAGCGGAACTGCTCCAGCAGCGCTTTGCGAGGGGCTGTGCCGTGCAGCAGCAGGGGAAACTCGAGCACCGGCAACAGGCGTTCGTAAAGGTCGCGCATTTGGCTATAGCTGGTGAAAAGACAAAAGGCGCGGCCGCGGGAGAGCAGGAGTACGCGGCGGATGCACTCCGCGGCGGCCTCGGGAAAATCGGGTTCGCGCGGGTCGGGCATGTTGGGCGGAAGATAGAGCAGAGCCTGTTCGCCGTAGCGGAAGTGCGAGGGGACTACGAGCTCGCGGGCCTCGGTCATGCCGAGGCGCTTGCGCATGTGCTCAAAGCCGCCCTGCACGGTGAGCGTGGCGGATGTGAGCACCACGGTGGGTATGACGTCGAAGACGCGCTCGGTGAGAAGCTCGGAGACATCGATGGGCGTAGCTTGCAGGAAAGTGGTTCTGGATGCACTGCGTGCGGCGGACCTTTGGACAGGTGCTGCGGCTGAGGCGATGCGGCGCTCCATCCAATAGACCATGTTGCTGGCGTTCGATTCGAGCAGGAACTCGAATTCGGAGCGCAGGCGGGCCACCCGCTTCCTGAGGGCCGGCGCTTCTTCGACGCCTTCCATTTCGCCCATGTCGGACTCCAGGCGCAGAAGCGTGGCGCGGACGGCCAGATAGAGGTCGCCGGAGGTTTCGAGGAACTCCTCGCGGCCAGTGAAGGGCTGGCGGCCATCGCCTGCCATGGGCAGGCCGGCAAAGAACATGCGGGCGCGGTCGCGGAGTTGCTGGGTGGCGGCAGGCATGTTTTCAGCGCCCTCCTTGCCGCGCAGCAGCGCATCGGTGTCGCGCGCCAGCTCCTCGAATCGCAGGTTGCTTACGGAGAGCCCGAAGTAGCTTGAGGCTACCTCTTCCAGTTCGTGCGCTTCGTCGAAGACCACTGCCGCAGCTTCGGGCAGGATTCCCGCGTCGGGAGCTCCGGCGGCCTCCTGCCTGACGCTGAGGTCGGCGAAGAAGAGATGGTGGTTGACGATAACGATGTCCGACTCAAGCGCTTTGCGGCGCATTTCTGTAATGAAGCAGCGGCGATAGTCTGGGCAGGTTGAGCCGAGACAGGCTTCGGTTCGGGCATCCAGCTTGTTCCATAGCGCGCTGGATTCGGGCAACCCGGAGATTTCAGCCCGGTCACCGGTTTCGGTGGTCTGCTCCCATTGGCTGATCTGGTGGAACTGGTCAATCTCTTCGAGGCCGCTGAGAATCGGCTGGCTTCGCAAGGCGGCCAGCTTGTGGCGGCAGAGATAGTTGGCGCGGCCTTTCATGTAGCAGACGCGCAGCGGACCGAGGAGGGTTTCGAGGAAGGGAATGTCGCGGAAGTAGAGCTGGTCCTGGAGAGCCTTTGTTCCGGTGGAGACGATGACGCGCTGGCCGGTGCGCAAGGCCGGGAGCAGGTAGGCGAGGGTTTTGCCGGTTCCGGTGCCGGCTTCGACGATGAGGTGGCGGCGTTCTTCCAAAGCGCGTTCGACAGCCTTTGCCATTTCAAGCTGGCCGGGGCGGTACTCGTACGGGAGGGACGAGCGCGCCAGGATTCCGCCCGGGGAAAAGAACTCGTGGAGGGAGGGCAGAGAACAGACCGGGTTGTCGGTGGCGGGCATGGGGACTCACTCCATCATAGTGAGGGAGCCTTCCGGTGGACTGTGTCCTGTGAACTACGGATCGTGAAAAGGACGTCGCTTCAGGCAAAGTCCTGCAGTGTGCCGAATGCGGCGGCGTTGGATTCGGTGTTGCTTTGGACGAGGCTGCGCCCGCCGTCCATCCACCTGGCAATGATCAGGGCTTCTTCAGGACTGGCGACTAGTTTGGAAGCTACTGTCTTCCTTATCCCTCTCTTGCGGAGATTGGTGGCTCGTTGGGCGGCAATCGCGTTTTCCGCCGCGGCGGAGAATGGATTGACCGCATTGAGGTTGATTTGGCTGCCGTGAGCATGCATGGAAGGCTCCTGGCTATTGTCAGATGCAAGCGCCATTCCGGAGTCTTCGCTGCTAGATTGGAAACAACTTATTCCAGAGCCGCGCGGGAAGGTGTTTGACCCGTATGGGTGGATTAGCGATACTTAGCAGATGACTTATACCACCTATCAGGCAAGAACCCATCTCTCGCGGCTGCTGCGAGAGGCAGAGGCGGGCCTGGAGGTGATCGTCATGCGAGGGAACAAGCCGGTAGCGAGGATTGTACCGATTCGCCCGGGGACGCCGCTCGATCCGCCTGTCTCTGAATCCGCAGAGAAATGACGCGCACCTGTTCCCGCGCATCCAAAATATATCTGCCCATCCCTCGCCCCGACCGGATCTTGAATCTGCATGGCCTGAGGCGGATGTGGGCTTAGGTTGTGTTATCCGAACCTCGCCCGGACGGCGACTGGAGACAAGTTTTGGCTAAGTATCGCAGATCGGTTATCCCCACCAGGCCCGGCGCAGCGGCGTTGCCGCTGGTGGCCATTGTGGGGCGGCCCAACGTGGGCAAATCCACGCTATTCAACCGGCTCACGCACAGCCGCCGGTCGATTGTCGGCGACGAGCCGGGCATTACGCGCGACCGCATTTACGGGGAGTACGAGTGGGCCGGGAGGGAGTTTCGCGTCGTGGACACCGGCGGCATTGTGCCGGACGACCCGGAATTGATTCCAACAGAGATTTATGCGCAGGCCAAGGTGGCGCTTGAGGAAGCCGATGCGCTGGTGCTGGTGGTGGACGCGCGCACCGAGTTGGCCAGCCCCGACTACGACCTGGTGAAACTGCTGATTCGCGGCGGCAAGCCGGTGTTTCTGGCGGTGAACAAGGTAGAAGGCGAGGCGATGGCTGCCGAGGCGGAGAACTTCCGGCAGTTGGGGATTCGCAACGTGTTTCCGATCAGCTCGGAACACGGGCTGGGAATTGGCGATCTGCTTGAGGCGATTTCGGAGGCGGTACCGGCTCCGCCTGAGATTGAGTTGACAGAAGAAGAATTGCAGGCAGCTCAGGAAGCCGAGGACGGAGCGGCCGAAGAATCTGAGATGGTTGGAGACTTGGAAGGCGGGCCGGTGGGGCCGGATGAGGAAGCAGACCCGCTTCGTCCGCTGCACAGGACGCACGGCGAATTTGAACAGCACGAGACCTCGGTGGCCATTATCGGACGGCCGAATGTGGGCAAATCCACGCTGCTGAACGCGCTTACGGGGACTTCGCGGGCCATTGTTTCGCCCGTTGCGGGGACGACGCGCGACGCCGTGGACGAAGTGGTGGAGTTCGAGGGCAGCCAGTTGCGGTTTGTGGACACGGCTGGGATACGGCGCAAGGGCAAGACGCACCTGATGGCCGAAAAGATGAGCGTGGTGATGGCGCGGCGGCATCTGGAGGCCGCGGATGTGGCGCTGCTGGTGATTGACGCGACCGATGGAGTGACAGCGGCGGACGCAACCATCGGCGGCTACGCGCATGAGAGCGGACGCAGCGTGATGATCCTTGTGAACAAGTGGGACGCGGTGACCACGGGCCGGACCGACGGTAAACCGCCGGCCGATCGCGAGATCTTCGAGAAGCAGTTGCGGAGCGTGCTGAAGTATTTAAGTTATGCGCCGGTGATCTTTCTTTCCGCGCTTGAGGCAACGGGGCCGGGCGCGAAAAAGCTGCTCAGGGTACTGAACGAGGTGGTGGCGGTGGCGGCCGAGCGACGAAAGCGCGTATCCACCGGGCAGATGAACCGCTTTCTCGAAAAGGTCGACTTCCAGCGCGCGACGGTACCGATGTCCAAGCGGGTTCGCATCTTCTATATGACGCAGGCCGCGGTTGCGCCGCCCACGTTTGTGCTGTTCACCGATCGCGATGTTAAGCTGCACTTCAGCTTCGAGCGGTTTTTGGAGAACCAGATCCGCGAGGCGTTCGGGTTCAAGGGGACGCCGATTTGGTTCAAGGTGCGGGCGCGGAATGCGGAGAAGAAGGACGGGTAGCAGACACGCAGTCATCAGCCCTTGAAGTGGCGTGTCATCTTATTGACAATCGTTGGTACAGGAGTTGTCAGTATATTGACTCTTGACAAGGAATCCTTTGCCGATATAATGCTCTTAAAGGGATACGAAGTGAAGGTGAAAACTAGCCAATTGAATTCAATTGGCTAGTTTTCACCTTCACGAAGAAGAGCGGGAGGAGACAAGCAATGGCAACATGCGCATTCCCAGAAATTGATCCGCAAATTAAGTTTGTCGGAGTGAGCAGGCTGCGCGATCTAAATGCGACCAAATTGAGGGAGCAAACAGACGACACACTGGTGATCCAGGAAAACGATACCCCGCTCTCGGTGCTCTTTTCCTACCAGCGGTACCAGGAGATGAGGGCAGAATACAACTCGTTGCTAAGCATGGTTGAGATGCTCACCGACGACACGGAACGCAATGGAGTGCTCGCAGCATTTGAAGATATTCGCGCTGGGCGTGTCCGTACGCTTGCCGAGATAGAAGCCGATTTGGAGCATGCATAGTCCATGCCGCAAAAGGGACCAAAGGAAGCGCATCAAGTTGAGAAAACGCAACTCTCCCCTCCACCCTACACTATCGAGATGACGGCTTCGGCGGAAGCCGTGTATGTGGACCAGTATCGAAAAGCAAAGGCGGCGGAGGCAAACGGCCACCCCGAGAGCGCACACTGCACAACCTTCAACATGGTGAAGGAGGCGGTCAAGACGATCATTCCAAATGACCCACTCAACAAGCGTTACGCCCTGCGGGGAAAGCTTTCGAACATCTTCAGGCTTCGCAAGGGAAGGCTGAGAATCTGCTGGATCGCTTCATCCAAGGTGCGGCGCATTTGTATTCTCTTTATTGCGCAGACACTGCGGAAGGACGGTGACGCCAACGACCCTTACGTCATCTTCCAGAACCTTCTGGAATCGGGCCTTTTCGATGAAGTGATGCGGAATTTGGATGTCAGAGCGCCCCACAATAAGCGATGAATGCCCTGGTTATTTCTTCGAGGATGATTGAGGTCGTTTGCTTTCTTCATCATTCTCGGGCGGACAGTTCAGCGTGCGGAATGTAAACTCTGAGTCATCCTTCGGCGGCTTCGGATGGCTATCTTCTCGCATGGCTCGCATCAATGAACTTAAGAGGGCCTCGTATTTTAGGAGGGTTGGGGTTTGGTTGCCGACCGAAGTTTCGTCCAAAAGAGGATAGAGCGCGAGCAGAACCTTTGGTGGTGCAACAAGTGACAGGGTATTCACCGCATCGGAATACCGCCTCTGTACAGCGGCATCATACGGATGATGTACGGTCCCAGGTAATGCGGCAACATATTCCTTGTAGTGATCAAGTTTCATCTTTCGCCAGTCTGCCTCGTGATCGCGCTTTCGACCGAAGTAATGCGAAAGTCCTTGTGTGAGTGCGACTGTGGCAAGAGCAACCGCCCCTGAGACAAGGGCTGTAAAGACGGCTCCGTCCATAGCGATCAATTCTCCTTGCGATCAGCCCTGAACAGCATACCTCAGGGCCTGAAGGCCCCGCATGCTTGCTCGTTCGCTTTGTCGGGATTGAAATCTCGACAAAGTGCTCCGAAAAGCAATCCTGTTCCTACTATTGCTGCGGCTGGGTGGGCTGGCTGGACGAGAACGAGCTGTCCGAGGGTTAATCGATACGGGTGACATTCACGCTGGCCTCGGTTTCAGAGGAGCGTACCTTCTTAGATGAGAATTCACTTGACAGATTTCTATTCATACCTACAATGTAGACATGGCTGAGCTTTTGGGAACTTTCGAGCAGTCCGTTCTCTTGTCGATCTTCGGCTTGAGAGGCGAGGCTTACGGAAGGGCGATCCTGAACCATGTCCAGAAGCTGCTGCAACGCGACGTCTCCGCCGGAGCGGTATACGCGACGCTGGAACGGTTGGAAGCCAGGGGGCTGGTTTCGTCGCGGCTGGCGGAGGGCAGTCCGGCGCGAGGAGGCCGTGCCCGCCGCTACTACACGGTGGCAGGGGAAGGCGAGCGAGCGCTGAGCGAAACGCAGAGGGCTCTGACGTCAATCTGGAAGGACGTTCAGCTGCCGATACAGGAGGGGCTATGAAGATGCCTGCGCATGAGCCGCCGCGATGGGCGGAGCGAATACTGGAGCGCCTGCTACCGGCGCGCGCCCGGCAGGTTGTGGTGGGCGACCTGCGCGAAGAGTATGTGGAAGCGATGTTGCCGCGGCGCGGGAAGTTGCGCGCCGATATGTGGTATATCCAACAAGTTGCGAGCTTTGTGCCGCAGTTCAACCAGGAGCGTGGACCGATGGGAATGATTCTTTCTTTCGTTTCGTGGTTTACTTTGGCGAGTACGTGCTGGCTGGCGGTGATGGAGATGTTGCTGCGCCACGCTGGTTATGAGCTGCGCGCCTCGATGGCGTGTGGCTTTGCCATCATCTGCCTGGCGACTATCCTCGTGAGGATGCTTCGCATGGGAAAGCGCGCCGAACGCTGGCTATGGGTGGGAGCGGCGGTGCTGATTGGGTTCGGGGGAGAAGCATTTGTGCATAACGCGCGCGCGGATCACTTTGAGGGATTTGTTTTTGTGATCTCGTTGGCTTTGATGCTTCAGGGCGCGCTGATGCTGATGACCCTGGGCTGGCCGACGCCTGGCAACGAACGCTGGCTTCGCCAGGCGGGGCAGTCCCAATAGGTCCACGGCTCGGGGGGTGGTCGGCTGGTTGCGCTTACGGCTGCGGCTGGCTGGACGAGCTGTCCGCGGGTTGATCGAGACGGCGGACGTGTACGCTGGCCTCGATTTCGGGGACCGTGCCGTCGTTGACCTCGACCTGGACCGGCTTGCCCTGGATGAGGATGCGCTGTACTGCATTTCCGCGAGCGGGAACCAGAAGACGCTGGGTGGCGGAGGCAGAGTCGGAGCGCACGGTGACCGGAACCTCCGCGGAGGCGTAGCCGCTATTGGCCACGCTGACGGTCACCAGCCAGTTGCCGGAGCTTTCCGCGCTGGGAAAGACGCTCTGGATGCTCAGGTCGGGCAGGCCTTTGTCCGCATCGACCCAATCCAAAAAGAACCAGGCCAGGTCGCGGCGCGAGGCCTGTTCGAGGAGCTTTTCGAACGAACTGCGGCTGGAATTGGCGCGGGATGGATTGTCGAAATCGTAGCCGCCGAGTGCGGAAGCAAGGGCGGCGTCGCCGGCGAGATCCCGCAGCATCCACAGCACATACGCGGCCTTGGTGCGGTAATAGATCGGAGAAGAAGCCTGAGCTAACGGCTGGCCGGGATTTTGCCCGGGGCTTTCCGGCTCCGCCAGCGCCAGCGCCGTTCGTTCAGCCTCTAGCATTCCCAGAGCCTGATCACGGCCACGTTGCTTTTCGACCCATAAAGTACTGATGAACTGGGCCACACCCTCGTCGAGCCACGCGGGCGGTGGGTGAGGGGAATTGGCAGGGCCGCGAAGGAATGCGTGGGTGAGCGCGTGGACGAGAATGCTCTCCAACTGGTCTTGAGAGGCCGTTTGGATGGGCGTCGCAAGCAGAGAGCCGGTCTCGAACGGAGCGTCGTTGGGGTCGGGAAGGTCAAGCAGCGTGAGCTGAGAATGCGGATGCTGACCGAGCCAGTTTTGCAGGAATGGCGTTACCACGGCTGCCGCATTGGTCCAGGCTTCGACGGATGGAGCGTCTTCCGGGAGTGTCCAGAGAGCCACGTTTGTGCCGGGGTGGGACGAGCGAATGGCGACGAAAAGGCTGGGCGCTTCAAACGAGAGAGTTGTTACGCCCGTATCGGTTGTGGCTACGCCGGCAACCTCATCCGTCAGGCTGGAGGCGTCGGTAACTGCAAGTGGAGAGGGGCGGCCGTTGATGAGGGCGATAGTGGGCGCTTGTCCGTGCGGATACTCGACAGTAAGGCGCAAGCGGAAATGAGCGCCGTCGAGACGAAGCTTGTGTTCGCCGATTTCGTCGAAGAGGCGCGCGCCGTCGCCCAGGATTACCGGGACGCTTGAAACCGGGTACCAGACCACATTGCCAAAGCCGCGCAGGCCGGTAAACGGGACTCCGATGCGGTCCCAGTCCGAGTTCAGCGCCACATCCTCAGGTGCTCCGATTGCCAGCAGGCGCTGGGCGGAGGAGGCGATCGGGCCGGAGTAGGTGGCGTCGATCTGGAGGGTGGCGCCTGGTGGCAGCGGCTGGCTGAGGGAGACCGTTGCCTCGTGCAACTGGCCGGTGTGGTCGGCGTCGGAGTTGAGCGTGGCCACGGAGAACGGCCCATCTTTGCCGGCCACGCGAATCCGCTCCCAGTTTAGCGAGGAAGAGATTTGGAGCGGGATATGCGCCAGCGGGACCTTGCCGTCGTTGCGAACGGTGAGGAGTGCGCGAACGGCGATATTCTGTTCGGCTGTCCTGAGGTGGACGTCGAGGTCAAGATCAGTGAATGTGACGGATTGGCGCTCGGAGTCCTGCGCGGAAGGCTCGACCGCCAACTGGACCGCCGGCGGGGGGGCGGCGGGGCCGGATTGCGAGGTGGTCTGACCATTTTCGTCGGTGGAACGGGAGAAGATGACCTGGCTGCGGGGTTGAGGATTCTGTGGTGCAGCGGGCTGTTGCCCAGGCGGTTGGGGAGAAGCGGATTGCGCCGCGGAGGACAAAACCACCATGCCGGCGGCTGCCAATGCCACAACTCCGGCAAGTAAAAACCTCATGAACCCAAGCCTTTCTGTTTCTTCAAGCCCTTTTGTATACGGGTATTGGACGCGGGCCCGGCTGCCTGGAGAGCGCCGGCCTGGAGACCGGCGGCGTTGCGGCGTTGGCGGAAAGCCTCGTAAAGCACCACGGCTCCGGCCGCCGAGACGTTGAGGGAGCTGACGCCGCCAGCCATGGGAATGCGCAGCAGGTGGTCGCAGGTGCGACGGACCAGATCGTGGAGGCCCGCGCCCTCGCGCCCGAGCACCAGAACGCAGTCGCCGGTCAGATCGAATTGGTCGTAATCGGCGGTGCCTCGCTCGTCGAGGCCGACGATCCACAGATTCTGGCGCTTCAGTTCTTCCAGAGCGCGCACCAGGTTCACTACGCGGGCAATGCGAAGATGCTCGGCTGCGCCGGCGCTGGCCTTTACGGCGACAGGGCTGAGGGGGGCTGAACGGCGCTCGGTGAGGACAACGCCATCCACGCCGGCTCCGTCGGCTACGCGGAGCAGCGCGCCGAGGTTTTGGGGGTCTTCGACGCCGTCGAGCGCCAGAAGCAGGCGGGGCGCGGAGGGGTTTGCCGCGCGCGGATCGGGCGTGAACAGGTCTTCGATGGTGAGAAACTCCTGTGCGCGGACCAGGGCTACGACGCCTTGATGGGCAGGGGTTTTGGCCAGCACGGTTAGCTGCTCGCGCGACTCCTGGCGCACGGGAACGCCGGCCTGGCGCAACGCGGCAACGAGGTGCTCGAGTCTTAGATCCTCGCGTTCGCGGGCAACCAGGACATGGTCAAAACGCCGCCTGCCGGCCTTGAGGGCTTCTTCAACCGGGTGCAGGCCATAGAGAACTTCCATAGGGTTAGTGTAGAAGATTGGCGAAGATGGGGGAGTTGGCGCCCTTGCCGGGTGGGGACCGGTTTGGGGATTGGCCGGAGAGCGATCTGAATCCGGAGTTGAAACGCCGATGGCCCACATCCGCGGGCTCCGGTTTTCGGGGGAGCCAAGCATAATTGCCGGCTATCGGTCCGGACGGACCACGCTGGTTCAATCCGGGTGGAAGGTAACGATGTCATTCGAGGTAAGTGGCTGGGCTACTTAATCGTTTTATCGAAACGGAGCGATTGGAATGTAAGTGAATCTTCCACCCAACTAACTTTGGCGGCGGATTATACTTGCGGCAACTTAATGCTATCGTAGACAGTGTGTACGCTTTGAACTAACCTAATCCTACCCAAGTTTATATCTGTAAAGTTCATATAATGAATGGTTTGCCAAGTACTTACTATCTTGGTGCGAATTGTTGCGTCGCAATCGACTTACTCGCGAACGAAATTCATAAACTTTTTGTCGGTACGTGCTCGGCAATTGTGCATCTGTAGGAGTATATTGCTTTGCAGACGGAGGTCTACAAATGAAAATCAGAAATTCTCAACCGGTCAGCCAGCATCAGCAACATCGGCAGCAGCACCAACAACCGAATCAACAGCAGAAGACGCGACTGGAGCAAGGGCCGAAGGGGCAAGTTCAGAATCCGACCAATGTTCAGGACGACGGGCAGTTTCAGGAACATGAGCACCCCGAGGCGCGGCTGACGCGCTAAGCCCGGACCCATTGAATCCCGACTCTTGCTGTTGAATGCTCTCTCCCGCGGCGACGAGGGAGAGAGCATCAAGAAATCAGTCAAGAGTATCTTTCCCAACCCCAAAATCTTCAAGATTTACCCACTACCGTCTAAGAAGACAGCTTGGCGCTGGCCAGGCGGTTCAGGCTGACGCCTTGCTCGGCGGCTTGCAAAGCCAGTGAGCGATGAACCTGGGGCGGAATGCGCACACGAAACTCTCCGCTGTAGCGCTTTTCGGATAACGCGGCCGGGATTGGCTCGCCAGCGGTTTCCATGTCGCACACAACATCCTTGACCAGTTGGCGGATGCCGGATAGAGCGGTTTCTGGAGTGCGCGCGAGCCAGGAAAGAGATGGAAATTCTACGCAGAGGCCGACGTGTTCGGTGTCTTTCGGCGACCAGGTGACGCGATAGGTGTAATGGTCAGTTTTCTTTCTCGGTTCCACCATTTATCTTCTCAGTTTGTCGATTGTAAATTGGCGAGTTAGCCCACGCTCACGCGTGGATGGCGAGTTAGCGAGTTGGCGCGCGGTCTGTGCTCATGGGTTCCATGGCTCCGGGGGGAAGCGGATTGACTACTCACGGGGTCTGTAGGCCCTGGCCGGAGACGCCGGGATGGACCTGGTCGACCGCGATCTCCAACGCGCCAATGTGGTCGCTGGCGACGTTGTGGACGCCGTTTTTGAGAGATTGTTCAGCGGGTCAGTTCTTTGCCGGCGGGTTAGACATACGGTTGTTCTGGTCCTCGCGTGAGCCGATAAAGAAAGTGTCTGCCGCTGCGCCGGAGGGTTTGAAGTTCGCCGAATGCGCGACAAAGATGTGGCCGTTTCTGGTTGCCGGGGCAGCGGTTAGGAATGAGTACGAACGGCCATCGGATGCGAAGGTGATTCGATTCAGCCATACGCTTGCCTCGACGGCGCCTTTCATGGGCGACAAAGACAGCTCGAAGAGGCCTTCGCCCGGAAGATACATGCTGATCACGCCCTTTTGCGAAACCGTTACGCAGCTTCCTTCCCAATCGCCCGCTTCTTTCTTATCGCGAAGCAAAATGGGGGAGAGTATGCGCAGCTCATCCGGCGCGGGATCGAGGTCATGGCTTTCGTTCTGGGTGACAAACGCAGGCATGTGATCCATCCACTGGCCAGTGACCGGAAGCGGGGCCAAACCAGCAACATCCAATTTCAGCGTCTCTCCCGGCTGGAACCAATACTGCTTCTGTGGCTCACGCTCGAAGTCGGAAAGGCTGTAAGTGGTGGAACCTCCTGCTACTAAATCTGGATACAACTTGGTGCGCACGCCAAGTTGGACGCGGTTGCCTTCGCGGCCAAGCAGATTGATTTTGTAGCCCACCCTTTTTTCCTGCCCCTGGCCAAAGAAGGCGCACTCGGCATCCTTTGGGTCGACCGTTGAGAGAGGGCAAACCTGTTCCTCGCCCGGCGCCCGCGCAATCTTCAACAGGACGACGGTTCCATCGGAGTGCGCGCGCACCTCGACAAGCGCCAGGCTGGAACCCAGGGCCACGATCCCCATCAGCAATGCTGCAAAAGCAAATCTCGGTATCCTCATGGCTTCCTTTCCTTTCCGCCAAAAGCTGTCGAACGTATTCTGCCGTTTCTTCCAGATCCGCGGAGTCACTTCCGCTGACATCTCAAGGCTCGCGACGCGGCGCAGTTCCGCGCCGATATTGACGTATTCCCTGAGCCGCGCCTGACAGGTTTCGCATCTGCCAACGTGCTCGGCCGCTGCTCGCGGAATGGTTTCGCCGTCAATGAGCGCGGAGACAAACTCTGCCGCTTCGTCGCATCTCATGCTGCCCTCCTCGCTTGTGTTCATGGCGCGCTATGCCAGACTTTCCGCAATGCTTCCCTAGCCGCAAAAAGCCGCGATCGCACCGTTCCGACGGGAATCGCAAGAATTGCCGCGAGCTCCACGTAGGACTGGCCTTCTACTTCGCGAAGCCACAACAATGCGCGCTGATCCTCGGGAAGGCGGCTGAAAGCGTCGCCCACGATGGAATGAAGCACAGTGCGGTTTGGCCCGGGGGTTTCCTCGATGGGCGACTCGGACGGCTTCTGTTTCCGCCACCACTCCGCCGCTCGATTTCTGGCGATTCCAAACACATAGGCTCGAAGGGCTCCGCGTTCGGGGTCGTATCCTGTTGGCCGGTTCCAGATTTGAGTAAACGTGTCTTGCACAATATCCTCGGCAGCCTGGAGATTGCCGACGATTTGCCGCAGGAAAGCTTGAAGCCGCGATGCATTCTCCCGATAGAGTGCGTCGAAGGCTTTGGCGTCTCCGTGGGAGATCTTCTTCCAAATCTCTCTGTCGTCAGCCAAAATGTGTCTCCACCGTGCTATTCGGGTTTGCGGGGTAAAAGGTTCGCCGAAAGGCTAAAGAAATGTGTTGGGCTGTGATCGCAGGTCAGAGTCAATCTTAGGCGGCGCTGGGCTGGCGAGGCCGCTCTTCGATCTGAAGATTCTAGCCGCAGTTTCGGAGCCAGGCCGATTTTCCTTCTTGCAGGTGCGTGATTCTGGCTTCATACTGAGCCAGTCGCCAATCGCCATGAGCCCACCGACAGCCAAAACCTTTACCGTCATGCTGGAGGCGGACCGTGCCCGGCCAGGCTGGGTGTTCGCGCGTATACCATTCGACGTTGCCGAAGTGTGGCCTGAGCGAAGGGGGCTGAGGGTTCGCGGAGAGATATCGAGTTTGAAGAGCGATGTGGAGAGGTTTGCGTTTCGCGCATCTCTGTTTCCCAACCCGGCCGGGGATGGAAAGACGGTGCCTGTGAATCGGAAGATGCAGGCTGCGGTTAGGGGCAGAGCCGGCGACAAGGTGAAGATCCGGCTGGAACCCGACCTTGAAGAACGGGAGGCGGTGGTTTCACCGGAACTGGCAAAGGCGCTTGAGGGTGACCGGAGACTTCGCCGCTGGTTCGACGGATTGAACGATTATTTTCGCCGGGCGATCGGGGCATGGGTGAGCGAGGCCAAGAGCGCAGCTTCGCGCGAGCAACGGGCCGAGAGGATGGCTGAACGGTTGCTGCTGACTCTGGAAGGGGAGACCGATGTTCCTCCCATTTTGAAGGCGGCATTTTTGCGTCAACCCCTTGCGCAGAAAGGCTGGAACGCCATGACGGCCGCGCGGAGGCGCAATCATTTGTTGGGAATCTTCTACTACCAGACTGCGGACGGGAGGGAGCGACGGGCCGGAAAGGCAGTTGAAGATGCTCTGCGAGTTGCGCGGAAGGCCAAAACAGATGCGCTGTGATTTTTTTGTTTAAACTCCGAATTTAACGCGACTCGCAGGGCATGTCCTGCGTCATACTAAGTAAGATGAGTGCTACTGCGTCAGTTCACCCCTTCTTCGCCCAGGTTTCTTCCATAGCAGTCGATGAGCAGGTGCGGCAGGAAAGCCTCGCCGTTGCTCAAGGACTGAAGCGGCAGGAAGCCGGCCTGATTGATGAGTTGATTGTTCGTTATCAGCACAGGCTGCTGCGTTATCTGCTGTATTTAACCAGCAACCGCGAGATGGCGGAGGACTTGTTCCAGGAGGTCTGGATGCGGGTTCTGGTACGCGGGGCGCAGTTCAACGGGCAATCCAGGTTCGACACCTGGCTGTTCACGATCGCGCGCAACCTGGTTATCGACCAGCGACGGAAGCGCACGATGGCCAGCCTGGACGAGCTGTTTGAGGTTGGGGGCGACGATGATCGGCCGATGAGCTTCGAGGTTGCAGACGACGAGCCGACCCCGCTCGACCACTATTCCAACTTCGAAGATCGGGAGCGGATTGCGGCGGCGCTGCTGGAACTAGATACGCTCCATCGCGAGGTGCTGGTACTCAGATTCCATGAGGAACTTTCGCTGGAAGAGATCGCGAAGGTGACGCGGGCGCCGCTCTCAACCGTAAAATCAAGACTTTACAGGGGCATGGCGGCGATAAAGCCGAAGCTGGAGCGGGCACAATTGCGCCACCTGGAGACAGTGTGACGGCCAGTGGCGAGCCCAGGGACGCGGCTAACGCGAAGACCCCCGAGGGCGCAAACCGCGATCTGATTTCGGCCTGCGCCGGAAACGAGGCGGGACGGGATTGCGTTGTGGCGCACCGCACCCGGAGCGTTGTGAGCACTTCGCTGGGTGTGATTCAGGAACAGAAGGCAGGACGCAAGAGGATACGCTCGGTGGCGCTGGCGGCCACGCTGGTGGTGTTTCTGGTGTTGGGTCCGCTGGTCTGGTGGGCCGCCGATACGTTGATCGAAGAGGAACACCTAACCGGAATGATGGGCCAGTTGAGCGTGTGGATATTTTTTTTGAGCGGCGCCTTGCTGGCTTCGGCGCTGGTTATCGGCTGGGTTCGACGCAAGTCCTGACTTTTGCAGGCCCGCACACTGCGAAAATGGTACATTGGAGAGCGCAACTTCCTAATTCTATTTCCCGTCAATCTAATTAGAGGTTAAGCTGAGCTTAGCTCTTGCGTTTCCCTCCTGGGGGAGGGGTTATTTTATGCGTGATCCACAATCCATCTCCGTTACTGACGACGCGCGGCTGGTTCCGGTCTGGTCGATCGTCGTGGCCATCTCGGCCTTTGTGCTGGTTGAGTACTATTTCTGGCTGATTCTGCCCACGCAGACGCACCATGTAGCGCCCATTGGCTTTCGCATCTACTTCAATCTTTCCTGGGGCGTGCTGGCCTCGCTTTATTTCCTGATGGTGGGCTATGTGAGCAAGGACGCGCCGCGCCGGGCAATGAGCGCGCGCTTCTGGATCGCAATCTGCTTTGTGATGCCGGGCGGCATCGGCGCGGTACTCTACTTCCTGTTACGCCAGCCTGAGGTGTCCCGCTGCCCCGCCTGCTCCACGCACGTACAAAGCGACTTCCACTTCTGCCCCCAATGCGACTATCATCTTGCCGCCAATTGCGGCAATTGCTTCCGCACGGTGCGCGCTTCAGACCAATTTTGTACTCGGTGCGGGCATGAGCTGGCCCGCGACCAAATGCCGGCGCGCCTGCGGGTGCTGGGCCAATAATGGCGGCACTTGGAAATCGGGCTGGGGACTGGCCCTCGTATTGGGGCCGAATCAAACAGGTTCCGTTTCTGCATTCGAGCTTCTGATCGGCCGGCCCGCTTGACCATCTCCGCGCTCATCATCGACGACGAACAACTGGCTCGCGACGAGCTGAAGTACCTGCTCGACCAGGTGGGCGGCGTTGAGGTGGTTGCGCAGGGAACCAACGGCATCGAAGCCGTGGACCTGATCGAAGAGCACCGCCCCGACCTTGTTTTCCTGGATGTGCAGATGCCGGGGCTGGACGGGTTTGCGGTGATCAAGCGGCTGATGGACCGTAACAAATCTACAGCAGCCATGGGGGAGGCTTGCGGTGAGCCGCTGCCTCAGATTGTTTTTGCCACGGCTTATGACCAGTACGCCGTGCGCGCTTTCGATGTGAATGCTGTGGATTACCTGCTGAAGCCGTTTGATGTTTCACGAGTGCGCCAGGCCGTGGACCGTGTGAGAGGGAGGATGGCCGGGAGCGCGGCCGATGCGCCTGGGAGCGCAATGCCGGAATCGCAGGTTGACGCGCTGCTACGTCTGCTCAACCGTCCGCAGGGCGCCTTGCGGACGCCTCAGCCAGCTAAGTTGATTGTGCAGGCGCAAAGCAGGCTGCTGCTGGTGGATCAGGCGGAAATTTGCTATGCGGCTATCGACGAGGGTGTGATCCGCGTAGTGACGGATAAATTCGAAGGGCAATCGAAATGCCGTACGCTGGAGGAGTTGCTGGACCTGCTGGACCCGGGGCTGTTTTGGCGCGCCCACCGCGGCTTTGTGGTGAACATCAACCATATTCGCGAGGTGGTTCCGTGGTTCAAGTCGAGTTATCAACTTCGCATGGACGACAAGCGGCAGACGGAGATTCCAGTTAGCCGCGGGCAGACTCGGCGGCTGCGGGAGCTATTTAATTTGTAGAGGAGCGAAGAGAGGGCACAAAAAAGCCCTGCCTCCGCGGCAGGGCTTTTTTGTTGAATATTATTGCCGGCGATCACCTAATCTCCCACACAGTCGCCCGTGCAGTACCATCGGCCCAGCGAGGCTTAACTTCCGTGTTCGGGATGGGAACGGGTGATCCCTCGCAGTATGGTCACCGGCAAACTTGAATGGCGCTTGGCGGGTGGTTGCCCGCAGCCTGCCGCGGCGTCTACTCGTACTCCGGATGGTTTCTCCCGGCCATGTAGGAACGCGGACTGCAATCTGGCGCCAAAAACTTTGCACTTCAAAGGTATTTGACTTTGCACTACAAAACTTTGCAACGAAATTGATTGGTATTACAAGGCTTGTTAGAAGAGCATCCGAGCATTGCTGCGCGGAGTTAATTCTATGGACAAGCCGAACGGGCGATTAGTACTGGTAAGCTTCACGCATTACTGCGCTTTCACACCCAGCCTATCAACCAGATGGTCTTTCTGGGCCCTTCAGGGA
>Ga0302278_10001096_pt1 | contig 33986 bp, 29 predicted proteins | sample III_Bog_N3_2_FD_194543 | JGI IMG/M metagenome (GOLD analysis project Ga0302278, IMG submission 194543) | Peat permafrost microbial communities from Stordalen Mire near Abisko, Sweden - III_Bog_N3_2 | ecosystem: Environmental > Terrestrial > Soil > Wetlands > Peat | place: Sweden: Abisko... | reverse complement strand
ACCAGCACGCTGGAGGCCTTGATGATTGCGTAAGCAGGCTGGCCCTTTTTCAATTTGAGCGTTTTGACGGAGTCGCTTGTCACGGACGCGGTGATTTCCACGCCGGGTGCCACTTCCAGCGTAATGATCGAACTAATAGGACCCTTTTTAATGGATTTGATGATGCCTTTGAGAATATTCCGGGCGGAGATCTTCATGATTTTGTAATGAATTGTTTGGTTAATTTTTTGGGCATTGTCGACCAGCCACTTGGAGAAAATCCTGGGTGGTTCGATAATCTGAAACCAATCGCCTTGGGACCGTAAAATAGCACTGAGCACCTGGAAAGGAAATGAAGAAAACCAATCATATATTGCCATGGTTTGTCGCATCATAACTGGCCGGAGTTTACCGGGAAAAACAGGGGCTTGCCAGCCGTGTTATTACGCCCGAATTCCACGAGGAAATCCTGTACTTGCGAGGACAGTAGAAAATCCGCAAGTTTCCGGGCTCCCGTGTAGTTCGCGTCGGGAAATTGTTTGGGACTGGCCTCCATTACGATGTAGGGCCGGCGCATCACGGGGTCGTTTTTCACAAGGATTTCCATGCCGTCATTCCGCATTTTCCCTGTTTGCGCGGGGATGTAGCCGACGACGACGTAGGCATTATGGGTACGGCAAAATTGCAGGACGTTCCATTTGGAGATCGTGGTGTCGTCCTTGAGCACCCAGTTGCCCTTGGGTTCGACCCCCGCCAGCCGCCAGAGTGTATGGGTCAATTCGCGGCTGCCGATTCCCTGGAAATCCACAAAATTAGCCTGCGCGGTGGCGATTTTTTTCAATGCCTGTGCACCGTTGGTCATCCCGCGAATCCCCGCCGGATCGCTGGAGGGACCGACGATGACCAGTTCATTGCGGGTCCAAGGCCGCATGTTCACGGCGATGCCATCGGCGATGATGTCGGTAGTGATGTCTCCGGAATGCATGGTGAGCAAGTCCACCTTGCCGGCGCGGATAGCCTTGTCCAGCAGCGGACGCTCACCGGTGGCCACGACCACGACGTGGTAGCCGGTTTGCGTCTCGAACATACGGGCAACCTCGGGCCAAAGGCCCGTCATGGTCATGCCACCAATGACCGCGCACCGGATGTCCCGGTGCCGGGCCACGTTCTCGGTGTGCTGGTGGATGGCCAGAGTCAAGGCCAGCACCGCTACCAGTATCAGGGTGATTTTTAGTTTCATGGTTTAATAATTCTTTGCCTGGGCATCGCTGGGCGTGCCCGTCAGCCACCGAACATCCGGACGTCCGGGATCGCCAACACTGCATCCGACGTAAGTGCCCGCAAAGGCCAGTACCTCACCGCCGAGGAACAGCAGATTGATCCGCCCCGCGTGCCGTGCCACGATGCTGTAAGCTTGGATGGAGGGATATGTGGAGGCATAAGGGCCTGGCCCTTCGCCAATGGCCACCGCGAGGTCCGGCTGGATGACGGCGGAAAATTTTGTTGGTTCCGGCAGGTTCCAAGTGGAGAGATTCATGTTCATGCCGTAGGGGAGAAAGTACAATCCGCCAGGGTCGGTGGTGTCCGGGCAGACAAAAACATCATGCGCGCCCGCCGTGGGCCTTTTCCCGTCGGCCATTAGGTCCTCATATGGCGGTTTGTTGAAATACGGCGGCAGGGCGTTGAACCAGTCGGACGGGCGGTTGATGAGGGCCAGCGTTTGCACGCCCTGGCCGCGTCGGGGCAGGTAGTCGTCAAAATCATCGGCATACATTCGCATGGCCAACCCCCACTGACGCTGATTGCTAATGCATTGCAGGGCTTTGGATTTGTCCTTCGCTCGGGCGAGGGCGGGGAGCAGCAAGGCGGTCAGGACGGCGATGACGGCCACGGTGATGAGGAGTTCGAGGAGCGTGAACCCGCCCCGCATACGGGAAACTTCAGACTGCAAACTGCAATATTCAGCGAAGTTCCCCGCTTCACTGCCGTAATGATTTGAATTGTAAGTTGGCGATTTCATTGGCTCAGGCGGTAGAAACGCTGGGCTGCGATGGTGGCGGGGTCGCTGAACTGGAGAAATCCGTTTGTGTCAGTGGCGGCGGTGCCGATGGTCTTCCATGGTGTGGTTGCGAGGTTGATGGTGGCCTGGATTTGATAAAGGGCATTGTCGCCGCCGGAACCGGTCAGATGAAAAATGCCCTTGGCAATCGAGCCCGAAAGAATGGTGAGCAGCGGACTGGCAACGACGAGGATCAGCGGCTGGTTGCTGCGTCCATAAATGGCGGAATTGAAGAGATAGCCAATCTGCTGGTCCGCGGCATATAACCTAAAGGTAACGAAGCCACCCTGTTTGAGTTCCGCGAGGATGTTGGGGTTGGGGGACAGTGGCCAGACAACCGGAATATTATTGCCCGGCGGGGCGTAGGTATTGGTGCACAGTATTGCGGTGGGCTGCGCCAGCAACGCCGACATCGAATCATAACAAACGCCATCCATGGTGGGAAAATTGGGCGAACCGGTGCCTGGCTGCCAGTCGTTATCCGCCAGCCATTCAATGACGAACCGGCCGCCGCTGACGGCATTGAAAATAGGGTTGTTTGGCTGCACTCCAGGCATGCCGTAATTGCTGGTCAACTTGAGGGCCAGGCCACTCATGGCCCAGTGGTTGGAACCGTAGGTGCGGTTAAACTGGTCCAAGGCCCCCGCCAGGTTAAATTGGAGCAGGCTTTCAAATTCGCCCTTGGCGGCGGCGGCGGGGGCAATCGCCAGCGTCCCGGCATTGCCGAAATTCAAGCCGGTCAAATCTTCCCCCCCGTCGTAATTGCGAGACCCCGTGCAAATAAAGGCACTGGCGGAGGTGGTCACTGCGTTCGTCACCTGGGCTCTGGCCGGTCCGCCAGGGCCCAGCATGAGCAGTGCCAGGATGACTCCGGACCATTTCATAGAGATCTTTTACCGCACCGAGCGGCGGCCAATCCAGCCAGTCCGGCGAATAGCAGGCCAAAAATCCCTGGCTCCGGCACATCCGAGGTTAAATCAGCGGTGACATTCAAGTACGCCGGATTGTTGTTCAAGGTGTTGAAAAGATAACCCACGGTGCTGCCCGCCGTGGGCTGGCCGAAAATTGTTGCCAGACTGCCGCTTGTAATGTCGACGACGAGATTGGCATCCAGACTCAAGTTCCACCCGGCACTGCTGCTGCCTGTGGCCGGCCAGTAGAAATCGCCGAGCGAATCAAGCTGGTTGTTGCCCGTTCCCGGGAGCACGGAGGCAAGTGTGTTCCAGGTGATGCCGGTTTCACTCCAACTATCATTGCTAAGCCAGTCCAATTCAAAGCCGCCCGCGGCGATCTGGTTGAAGCTGCTGTTGCCGGGTTGCTGGCCGGCGGTGGCGAAATTCGAGTACAGCGTCAGCGTGATCCCCGTGATCGTCCAGTTGCCGGCACCGTAATCCGTGTTAAAGCCAGACTCAATGGCCGACGTGTTGAAACGGATGAGCGATTCCTGAGTGCGGTTTTGCGCACCGGTGGGAACGGCAATTTCCACGGCCCCGAGCGCGCCAAAATTGGAAGTGGGCTGACCGGAGGAGACAAAGGTGTCAGCCTGGACTACCTGACTGATGGTCACGGGTGTAGCGGTGAGGGTGGCCGGCAGTCCCGCCGCCGCGAGCAGGAAGGTGAGGTGCTTGGTTTGATTGTTTGCCGGGAATTGTTTCATTATTTTGTTTGTTTTTGGGTTGTCCTAAAAATACTCATGAGGGTTGCAAGTCTTTGCGTTCAAACCGGTCATCCGCCACCGGGTGGTTGTCCGGCGCGTGATCCAGCCAGCCGCAGTGCTCCACCGTATAATTGTCGTACTGCGGTACGTAGGGTTTGATGTCGAGCAGTGGCGTGTCATCCAGAATATCCACATCCGCCAGGCGTAGGATGTTGCCCTCAATGTTCAGCAAACGCACGCACGAGATGCCGAGCGCATTGGGCCGTGCCGGCACCCGCGTGGCAAAAAGTCCGTGCCCCACGGTGTCACGGTAGGGAATCACATTCAGTTTGGCCGCCGAGGCCCGGTGAAACCAATAAATCAGCCAGACGCGGTCAAAATCGGCCAGGCCTTCCAGCCCCGCCACGAATTCCGGCCGCAGCGTGATATAGCCTGGCGCGCCGGCGGCCCGGTACGGTTGGATGGGCGTGCCGGTGGCCTGCTTGAAGGGCGAGTGAATCCGGCCGAGTTCACACAGCCGCATTTCCATGGGTGAAGTGCTCGGGTGGGGCCTCATAAGGTCGATAGTTCTCCGGTTTCCCGGGCATCGTAGCCGGGCAGTTCGCTGATGAGGCGGCGGCAGGCGCGGCTGCGCAGCAATCGCACCAGTGCCTGAATGCGCGGATCATGTTGGAACGCGGCGGGAAAGCACAAATCCAGCGCCTCCGTGCGCAGTGGCAAAAAATTCAGCCCGGCTTCCTCGGCACTGAAACGCACGCACACCCCCGCCTCCGCCCAACCCGCCCGCACCGCCTCGGCTACGGCCGGGTGACCGTTGACCTCCCGGCCCGCAAATTGGCGGCTGCCCAGCAACTCATCCAAGCATTCGCGCGCCGCCGAACCCGATTCCCGCGCCGCCCAGCGCAACGGTCGCCGGGCCACCGATTCCGTGGATCGCGACGCGTCGGCGGTCGCCAGCGCAATGCCCGATTCCCATTTGGCCACACGCAGCAGCCGGCCCTCCCCGCCGAACTGTGCCCGCACAGTCTCCGCATTCCGTTCCGGTGCCGCCTCTGTCGAATAATGCAGGCCGGCGATATGAACCAGCCGTTGCCGCAATAATTGCAGCGCGCTGCGACCGCCGCGCGGAAACACCAGCATCCGATAACCGGTGGCCCGCGCATATTCAGCCGCCAGCAGCCCTGCCGCCGGATCACAACTCGCCATCACCAGGGTTTGCCCTGCGGCCGAACCTCCGTCGCGCAATACACCGTTCTGCCAGACACCATCGTGCGGCGTGGGATTCAAGGTTATCGCTTCGACGGGATAGAGCCGCTGGCACTGGCCGATTTCGGCCTCCCAATAGCGGCAGATGTCGGCGCACGGTGGCCACGCCCATTTGGTTGCGGTCGCGACCGGAATGGCGGTCCGGCTGAACAATTCCTCCACCGAACATTCCAACACCGCCGCCAGCGCCAGGGCTGTGGCCACCGATGGCGACAGTCGTTCCCCCTCAATGGCGCTGACCGCCGCCCGCGAAATCCCGGCGCGTTCCGCCAGCTCGGCCTGCGACCATTCGCGTGCCGACCGCCGCAACTGCACTGGATGTCTGGCTATTATCATATCCTTCGGAGACAGGATCGTGTCATTCCACGACCAGCAACTGCACTAAGCTCCTTATGCAATTGCCATGCCACCTCCGGCAATGGACCTGCGAAACGGACAAAACCACTGGGATTAAAAGGGGAAGCAGGTGTTTGGACAAATTCCCTCGGGACGGTGGCGGGTGAAAGGAGGCTACATTAATGTAACTTGTTTGGAACAAAACCACGCCGACGTGGCTTTGTGAAAATATGTTCACCTCACCCCAAACGCCCACCACGCCGCCACGCCAGCCAGCAGCAGCCCCGGACCCGCCACCAGGCAGATTCCCCAGAGTCGTTGTCGGGCGGGAACCGTGGTGGTAAGACCCAGGACGGACGCCCCGGTCGCAATGCCGTTGGTCAGGTGATACGCCACCGCCGTCAAGCCCAGCAGATAGAACGTCGCAAACAGCACGTTGCCCGGGTGCCCCGCCGGCAGCCCCCTCCAGAAATGCCAGATGGCGTCCGACAGGGAACTGAACGCGTGATCCGGATCAAACCTTCCTCCCAGCCAGCGTTGCAGGGTCACCAGATGGAAGGTGAGAAAGCCCAGCATGATAATGGCGGTCACGCGTTGCAACCACTGGCGCAAATCACTCCCGTGGTGATGTTTCCGCACGCCAAATTGCAATTTCTCCCGCGCCAGCGTTCGCATCCCCAGCCCTGCATGAACTGCAAGCGGCAGGAACACCAGACCGATCTCCAAAACCGGCAGCCCGATCCCGAACGCATGCGCCCGGCTGACCACTGCCTGAAACGTGGCCGGCCAAAACGCCAGCAGGTTGACGGTCAGATGCAGCCCCACAAAGCCCGCCAGTATCAGTCCGGCGGCGGCGAGGTAATGCCGTGGACATCGCCCGCCGTCGCTGCAACTGCACTGATGCGCCTCCGGTTCGCCCAACTTCAACGCCAGGATGATCCGGGGGTCCGGTTCCCTGTCCCGCTGGCCATGACCGTGCCCGACACAGTCGCACGACTGGCTGTGCGCTGTGGACTTCCGGCTGGCAATTTCCGCATTCACGCTTTCACCTTTTTAACCCTTCAACACTTCCACCCTTTCACGCTTTCACCTTGTAACTCTTTAACTCTTCCATCGCCTCGCGCCGCCCGCAGGAACAACTGGGGCACGGTTCCCCGCTCCCATGCCCATGCTGTGCCTGCACCACCGTCGCGCCCAGTTGCAGCGAGGTGCCGGCCCATTTCCAATCCCCGCCACCCGGACCGCCGCTGAGGGCGAGGGTCTCGCCGAGCAGTCGTGGCTTTTCCGGCACCGGAATCTCAAAGTTTTTGGCATAGGCAACCGCTTGATCGCCCATTTCCTGGTCCACGACCACGCTAAAATCCAGCGCCAGTTGCGTGGAAGTGTCCGCGCAACTGCCGTGAATGCGCACCAGTTCATAGAGACAGACGTTGGTGGCGTCCGGCCCCGCCACGTCAAACATCACCGTGAACTCGTCAGCGGCCCCGGCGATTCCCGCCAGTTTTAGCACCCCCCCAACCCCCAGTTTCCAGCTCACGGTCTTGTCGGCGGGCAGGGTTTTAACGTGTTGGGCGATCAGTCCGTCGCGCCCGCCCAGTCGCAGCGGTTGGAGTCGTTCATATCGGACCGTTTCGGCGTTACCGTATTTTTTATAGATCAGGAAGGCCATGGTTGTTTATCAGGTTGTCGGCCAGGGCTTGCAGGTCCTGGTCGGTTAAGTTGCATTTTCTCACCGCGGCAAAACGCCGCACGGAAGCCAGTAGCGCCGGCAGCAGTGCCGGCGGAAAGGGAATGTTCAAGCGCGACAATTTTTCGCGCAGCAATCGGGTGCCGGAATGCCGGCCCACCACCATTTCGGTCGGGGCATGCCCCACTTCCTCGGCGGCAAAGGGTTCATAAGTGGCGGAATTCTCCATCAATCCCCCGCAATGAATCCCCGATTCATGCCGGAACACCGCCGCGCCCGTGACGGGTTTTTCCGCGGCAAGCGGCCGACCCGAGGCATGGGCCACCAAATCCCCCAGATCGGAAAGCTGCCGGGCATCCACCCCGCAATCACTCCGCAGCGTGATCCGCGCGGCCATCACCACCTCGTCCAACGGCGCGTTGCCGGCCCGTTCGCCCAGGCCGTTGACCGTGACGCTCGCGGCGTCCGCCCCGGAGGCCAGCGCGGTAATGGTGTTCGCCGTGGCCATCCCCAGGTCATTGTGACCGTGAAATTCCAGGCTCAATTCCGGTGTCGCCGCCCGCAGCGCGGTGAACAGCTCCGCCGTTTGCAGCGGGTTGAGAATGCCCACGGTGTCCGCAATCCGTAATCGGCACAAACCCGCCGCCGCCGCCGTTTGGGCGAAATCAATCAAAAATTCCCGGTTGGCTCGCGAGGCGTCCTGCGCGCCCACCGAGAGAAACTGAAACGTGTCGCGAAAGTCCGCCGCCAGTTGTACCAGCGTGCGCAACACCCACGCCTTGTCCTTCTTCCACGCCCGCAGGTGAATGTCCGAAACCGGGAGCGAAAAGTGCGCGCCATGCACCCGGCATTCCGCGGCGGCCGTCAAATCCGCCCGCGTCGCCCGGCACCACGTCGTGAGCCGCACCGGCAGGCCCAAATCCGAGACGGCGTTAATGTCATCCACATCCGTCTGGCCCATGGCGGGAATGCCCAGTTCCAACTCCGGCACCCCGGCCCGGGCGAGCGCCGAGGCAATGCCGATCTTCTCCGCCTGCGAAAACGCCACCCCCGCCGCCTGTTCGCCGTCGCGCAGGGTGGTGTCAATCAAATGGATGGCGCCGGTCTTCACGCAAACAGGGTCGCTGCGGGCAGTTCCGCCTTTTCTTCCAAACTGTCCAAAATTGCCTCAGCCGTTTCAATCGTCACTTTTTTATACCAGGTACCCTCGGGATAAACGACCAGCACCGGGCCGCTCTCGCACAGGTTCATGCACCCGGTGCTGGAGATCATTACATCGTCCAGCCCGCGATCCTGCGCTTCCATGGTGAGATGCTGGAGAATGTGCGCGGCTTCCTTTTTGTGGCAGACCCCGGCCGCGCCGGTTTGACGATAACTGCCGCAGACGAATATATGATGACTTGGTTTGCTCATAGGTTGATTGCTGGTTGTGGGTTTAAACTAATTCAAAAATTCTCCGATTAGTTATTCCGCGCCCCCATTGAGAATTTTGCTGATGTGCCGGTCCAGGTTCAGCATGGCTCCCGCGCAGGTTGCCTCGCGGGTCTTCACCAGCAGTTTGTCCGACCACGCCTCTTCCTCCACTTGCTCGTTAATGAACCAGTGCAGCAGCACCTGGGCGGGATAATCCTTCACTGCCAGTGCCGTCTCATAGGCGGCATGAATGCCCGCCGTGTTGGCGCGCTCCAGATCGTAGGCCGCCTTCGCCACTTCCGTTGAATGTTGGAACGCCACCGTCGGCGCGGGAATCGCGCCCAGTGCCGGTACCACATCGCGGTCGGCCAGGTGCTTCAATATCTTGCCCGCGTGGCTGCGCTCTTCCGCCGCCTGCGCATGAAAGAAGGTCGCAAAACCGGCCAGATGCCGGACATCGCACCAATAAGCCATGGCCAGATAGGCCTGCGCGGCCAGCAATTCATGGTCGGCCTGTTTTTCCAGTGCGGTAATCAAAGTGGGGGACATATGTTTTATTAATCGGTTAAAGTGGTGGTTCGTTAAAGGTTTAGCCGCAGCCCGTCCCGGTGCCTTTGCAAGACACGCCCGCCCCGCAACTGGTAAACCGGCGTTTCATCCCGGCCGGAATGGGTTTGTCCGCAAACACCGCGCGCAGTCCCTCGTCGATCAGGCCTTCCATCTCGATCACCTTCAGCCCATGCTGGGTCAGCACTTTCATCGGCGTCGGTCCGGCGGCATTAACCAGCAGCGCGCGGCAATCCTGCAAATTGGCCGCCAGTTCGGCCCAGCGCGCGTCGCCGTCGCCCTTGGGCGGGGCCGGGCGTAACTCCTTTAAGCGGTAGCTCCCGGCGTTGTCAGGATCCTGCTCGTAGACCACAAACTTCTCCGCCTCGCCCAGGTGCTGGTTGACCAGCGCGCCTTCCATGGTGGCCACGGCCACGTATGGCCGCTTGTTTTCCTCCTCGGGATTCAACGTGGCATTCGCGTAATGTTTCAGGGTGTCGTGCTGCTCGGTGGTCATGTTTTCGCCCACGAAGCCCACCGCGTCCGCCCGGCACCGGGCGCAATGCGTCATCTGCGGCAGCAACTGCCCGCACTGCAACCGCAGCCGTGCGGTGGTCAGGGTGTCTGGCGGTGACAGGTGCTCAAACACCGCGCCCTTCACCGGCACCAGCGCCATGAGGTTCATGATATCCGCGCCCAGGGCGGACACTTTCTTGGCCACGTCGGGAATATGATCGTCATTCACCCCCGGCATGATGATGGTGTTCACTTTCACCACCAGGTTGCGCGCCTTGAGTCGCACAAGCGCCTCGATTTGCCGCGCGCTGAGCAGTTCCGCCGCCTCCCGACCCCGCAACGGCCGCTTGCCATCCCGTACCCAGGAATAAATGTCTCCGCCGATCTCCGGGTCCACCGCGTTGATGGTTAGCGTCACATGGCTGACTTGCAAATCCGCCATCTCGTCAATGTACGGCGCGACGTTAAGGCCGTTGGTGGCCACGCACAGCAGCATCTTGGGAAAGTGTTTGCGCGTGAGCCGCAGGGTTTCCATCGTCTCCTCGGGGTTCGCAAACGGGTCCCCGGGACCGGCAATGCCCATTACCGAAATCTCCGGGCGCTTCGCCACCACCTCGGCCAGGTAGGCAATCGCCTGCTGCGGCGTCAGCACATTGCTGGTCACGCCCGGCCGGCTTTCGTTCATGCAATCGTATTTGCGATTGCAAAAATTGCACTGGATGTTGCAGCGCGGCGCCACCGGCAGGTGGACCCGGCCCGCCGTTTTGTGCGCGTCCTTGTTGAAACAAGGATGGTTGCTGAAGTCTAGCGGCGTAATGCCCGCGGCTGTGCCAATGGTTTCGGTGGTGGTAATCATAGGTAGCTGTAGCCAATGGTTGAGTGGTCCTGTTTGCCTTCGAGCAAAGCGTTCACGATCCGGTCGTAAAGTTCCTGCGCGCCCCGGTAGCCCAGGTGCAGCACGCGTTGTCCGCCAATCCGGTCATGGATGGGAAAACCCACCCGGATCAGGGGAATCTGCAACTGGCGGCCCAGTTTATAGCCCTTGCTGTTGCCTATCAGAAAATCGGGTTTCAAAGCCGGCGCGGCCTCGGTGATCTCCGCAAAATCAAAACCTTCCTTCACCACGGTTTCCTCCGGCAAATCCGGCACCGCCGCGCGCAGGCAGTTCGCGAACTTCTTGCTGCGCCCGCCGCTCGCGCACAAGACCGGCGTCACGCCAATCTCCACCAGCAGCGCCGTCAGCCCGATCACCAAATCCTCTTCGCCATAAACGATGGCGCGCTTTTCAAAGGCGTATTTGTGACCGTCAATCAAGCTGTCCACCAGGCGGCCGCGCTCCTTTTGATACTTCACCGGAATTTCCGCTCCGGCCACTTCCGCCAGGCAGTTGAAAAACGCATCACTCTCTCGAATGCCCATCGGTAACCCCACCAACCGGCGCGGCACACCAAATTTGCCCTCCAGCACCGTCCCGCCGGTCGCTGTGCCCTCCAGAATCCGGCCAAATTCAATCACCCGCTGCACCGATCCCAGCGCGCGAATCTCCGCCAGCGGGGTGCCCCCGGATTGTAGCTTCTCGTAATCCGACCACGTCGCCCCATCCATCGTCTCCGAATAATCCGGCAGCAACGTCAGCGGCAGTCCGAAATCTGCCACGATTTCCTTCAAATGTCGCAAATCCGCCGCCGAAACCATCCCTGGAAACAGCGCGATGCGCGGCGCAGTGCCCGTAGCGCAGGTTTCCAAACCCGCAGGCTCTGCAACCAACTGCGACTCCGAAATATGTCTGCCCGTTATCGCCGCCACCTGCACCGGCCGCTCTGCCAATTGATTCACCAACTCCCGCACCGCCGCATGAAACCCGTCCATGTGCGTCCCGCGATAACTCGCCGTGGACACATGCACGATCGGCGCGGCGGCGTTCTCTCCGTGCTTCTCCTTGAGTTCCTGCAACAGCCGCCCCATATCCTCGCCAATCGTCTCCGCCAGACAGGTCGTGGCCGCCCCGATGAGCTGCGGCTGATATTGCCGAGTGATGTTCATTGCCCCCTGGGAAAAATTCTTGCTCCCACCAAAAATCGCGCTGTCCTCATGAAAATTCGACGACGCAATATCAATCGGCTCCCGGAAATGACTGATGAGATAGCGGCGAATATAGGTCGAGCAACCCTGCGATCCATGCAAAAACGGAATGCAGCCATCCACCCCGCGAAACGCCAGGCAGGCCCCCAGTGGCGTGCAAAGCTTGCAGGCATTCCGTGTCGACGTAAAATATTTGGACTGCAACTCACCATCCTCGTCCGTATCCTCCAACGGCACCGGTACCACCGGGACCACCCTCGTCACTGGTATGACGGGGGTGGCCGCAGTGGTGGTGGTGGGAGGAGTTGAAGCCATGGCGTGTGAGCGCCGAAGTTCCGGACAGAAATCAACGCCCTGACAATCAGCCGGACTGTCGCACGAGGCCGGGCAACTTGCCTCCTCTGCCAGCGGTTCCTGAATGTCAGTTTTCAACATCGCACTTCCTCCCGACGCAACTCCAATGCCAACCTTCCCGCCCCGCGAAAAAAAATTAAAAACCTTGAAAAATCAGGGGGATTAACCCCGCCTATTACCGCTCGCCCCAACCCACTCCGCCAATTTCCCACATCCGCGTAACTTCATTTGGTGACAACCACATTAATGTAGGACTTGCGGTCTTGGGACAGCCCCTTCGAATTTGAACATTAAAATTTGAAATGGTCGTGTGGAGCTTGAGGCCTGCATATTGGAGGCTGGACAGCGGATGTTCAAGGTGCCCGGTTAAATTCGTGCGTGAAGAATTTCGCAAGGACAGCTTTTGGAGACCGACCGCTGGAAAACCGGCCCCTATCCCGGCACCCCGAGCGTCGCCCGGCCGGCCCGCCGGCCGGCCGTATCAACCGGGGACCAGCCCGCCCTTCACCCCCAATCTCAAATCCCCGTCTTCGCCCGCCTCGGCGCAAACTGCCACACCGGGCTGGCCACGCTCGCATACACTTCCTTCGCAAAATTCAACATCCCAATATACCCCGCCAGCGGTTCCTTGCGCTCGTGGTTATGATCGCAAAACCCAATCCCCAGCTTGTAAGCAATCGGCCGTTCCTTCACCCCGCCGATGAACAAATCCACATCCTTTTCCAGACAAAACTTCGCCAGCTCCAGTGGGTTGGAATCATCCACAATGATCGTGCCCGGATCCGCCATCTCCTGCAGTTGCCGGTAATCCTCCTTGTCCCCCGTCTGCGATCCCACCACCACCGTTGTCATGCCAATCAACCGCAGCGCCCGCATCAAGGAAAATGCCTTAAAGGAGCCGCCCACATAAATGGCCGCCCGCTTGCCCTGGAGTTTTTTTTTGTAGCGCAGCAGTTCGGGATAAATGGCCGCCACCTCCTCGCGTACCAGGTTCTGCGCGCGGGCCATAATCTCCGGCGCGTCGGGAAAATGTTTTGCGGCGTCATACAGCGCCGCGCTCATGTCCTCGATGCCGAAATAAGAAACGCGCTTGTACGGAATGCCATAATCGCGCTCCATCTGCTTGGCCAGGCTGGTCATGGACCCTGAGCATTGCACCAGGTTCAACTTCGCACCGTGCGACCGGCGGATATCCTCAATCCGCGCGTCACCCGTCAGGCAGGATACCACCTCGATGCCCATGCGCTTGTAATAATCGCGCAGCACCCAGGTCTCGCCCGCCAGGTTGAACTCGCCCAGAATATTAATGCTGTGCGGACTGATGCCCGAGATGTCCCCGGTGCCAATCAAACTAAACAAAGCATCGCACGCCGCCTTGTACCCGTCTTTCTTGGTGCCCTTAAACCCCTCCGAATGGACCCCCAGTACCGGAATGCCGGTCTTCTCCGCCACCCGTTTGCAAACCGCGCTGACATCGTCCCCAATCAGGCCAACGATGCAGGTGGAATAAACAAACGCCGCCTTGGGGGCGTGATGGGCGATGAGTTCGGTCAGGGCGGCTTCTAGCTTTTTCTCGCCGCCATAAATCACATCCATCTCCTGCAAGTCCGTGGAAAAGCTGTGGCGATGCAATTGGGGTCCGCTGGAAAGCGCGCCGCGAATGTCCCAAGTGTAGGCCGCGCAACCAATCGGCCCATGCACAATATGCAGCGCGTCCGCAATGGGATACAACACCACGCGCGACCCGCAAAACACGCACGCCCGCTGGCTGACCGAGCCCGCAACACTGGCCTTGCCACAGGCCATCTCGGTGGCGGGCTGCCCGCCGGTTTTCTGCACAACTTGCGTGGCCCGGCCAGGCAGCACCTCAATCATACGGCACCCTCCCTGGCTGGCCCGCCTCCCGCCAAACCGGCCGTGGTGCCCTGGCATTCCCGGAGGTGGGGAAGCCCCGCGGCCACGGTCGGTTGGAGGATCGTCGGTTGCATGGATTCAAACGACGCCAATCAGGACGTCCGATGATTTAATGATGGCCTGAACCACTGCGCCCTTTTTCAGCTTTAGGGCCTTCGCCGACTGGATCGTAATTACAGAGACGATCTCCGTGTCCCCGCCCAAGGCGATGACCACCTCGGCATTCACCGCGCCGAGTGTGATTTTCTTTACAGTACCAGTCCATTGATTGCGTGCGCTGATTTTCATGGGTTTATTGCACCAGTTCGAAGGTTTCCTCGGGACATTCGCGGTCCTTGTAGTCCAGCAGCGCGTCGTTCATTTTTTCCATGAGCCGCAGTGCGCCGGTGTAACCGACGCTCGGGAAGTAGCGGTGTCCCATGCGGTCCAGCAGCGGGAAACCAAACCGCACGAACGGAAGGTTTTCCGTGCGGGCGATATACTTGCTATAGGTGTTTCCAATCAGCAGGTCCACCGGCTGGTTCTTGATCCATTGATGAAGTGCAAAGAGGTCGGTATTCTGCTTCACAATAGCGTCCTTGGCCTGGTCCCCGAGGATTTCGTTCACCCGCTCCTCGAAGTGGTTGCCCGGTGAACCGGTGATGACATAAACGGGCTTCATGTCCAGTTCCACCAGGAACTGGGTGAGGGCGATGACGTGGTCAGGGTCGCCGACGAGGGCCACGCGTTTGCCGTGGAAGTACTGGTGCATGTCGCCCATGGCGTCCAGCAGTCGGCCGCGTTCCTCGCCAATGGTTCCGGGCACATCCACGCCGCCGTGATTGCGGAGGGCGTGAATGAACCGGTCGGTGTTAGTGAGGCCATAGGGCAGTTCCAGCAGCGCGCAGGGCACGTGGCACTTTTCATCCAGTTTGATCGCCGCCGGGTGGGAGGCAAAATGACCGAGCGCAATCGTGCCGACGCTGTCGCCGGAGGATTTGATTTGCTCAATGGTCGCTCCGCCGCTGGGGAACATCTGGTAACGTCCATCCTGGGGCAAGTCCAGCACGCCACTGGTGTCGGGAAACATGACCGTCTTCACTTCCATTTCCGCCACGATGCGTTTGAGCTCGCGCATGTCGGCGGGATCAATAAATCCCGGTATGATGTTCAACTGGGGATCGGCCTTCAATTGCGCCTCGGTTTTGCCGGTGGACTCGGCCAGGTAGCGGACCATGCCACCCACCATGTTGGCAAAGCCGGTGACATGCGAACCGACAAAGCTCGGGGTGTTCGCATGGATGACCACTTTGCCGTTGGGAATGATGCCCTCTTCCGTGGCTTTCTTGATCATCATCGGGATGTCGTCTCCGATCACCTCGGACAGGCAGGTCGTATGCACGGCCACAATCTTCGGATTGTAAATCGTGAAGATGTTGGCCAGGGCCTGCGTCATGTTGGCGAGGCCGCCGAACACGGACGCGCCCTCGGTGAAGGAGCTGGTGGTCGCCACGACCGGTTCCTTGAAGTGGCGGGTGAGGTGACTGCGATGGTAGGCGCAGCAGCCCTGCGAACCGTGGCTGTGCGGCATGCAACCCTGGATGCCCAGCGCGGCATACATGGCGCCTATGGGCTGGCAGGTTTTGGCCGGATTGATCCGGAGCGCCTCACGGGGTTTTATTTCGGCTGTGGTTCCGTCGAGCATAGGATTAAGGGGTTAAAACGTTGATAGGTTGAAAGGTTAAGCCGCTTCGTCAGCCGCCGCGCCCGGCTTGCGCCAGACGGGGGTGTCGTCGATCTTCTTCCCGGTATTCCGGCCGGCATGCACCAGCGCGGGGGATTGCAGCGGATCTTTTTCCCACGGCGGGGTGATGAACTTCCAAACTTTCGTGGTCAGCATGCGATCCACTTCGCGATAGAAATTGATCGCGCCGCCAAACGCGGCATAGGGTCCGCTGTAGTCGTAGCTGTGCAACTGCTTGCACGGCACGCCCATTTTTTCCACCACAAACTTGTCCTTGATGCCTGAGCCGATGATGTCCGGCTTGTAGATTTCGATGAGTTTTTCCATCTCGTGGTGGCTGATGTCGTCGATGACCAGCGTCTGGTTTTTCATCTCCACCATCATCCCCTCGTAATCTTTGAAGCTGAACCCGCCCGCATGGAGTTCCGCCAGTTGCTCGGGCGTTTTGGTGGGTTTGTACCGCAGGGGATCGGCCTCCACATGCAATTCCTCAATGTTGCGGGAGTCTGCATCCACCTTGATCGTGGGCAGCACTTTGCGGCCCTCATAATCGTCGCGATGCGCAAACTCATATCCGGCCGAGACAATTTCCATGCCCAGGTCACGGAACAAATCCTGGTAATGATGCGCCCGGGAACCACCGACAAACAACGCGGCTTTTTTGCCCTGGTGTTTGGCCTTGAGTTCCTCGCGCACCGGCCGCAGGGCGATCATTTCCTGGGCGATGACCTCCTCAATACGGTCTTTGAGTTTCTTGCTGTCAAAAAACTGTCCGATCTTGCGCAGCGTTTTCGCCGTGGCCTCCGCGCCGATGAAATTCACCTTGATCCAGGGAATTCCAAATTTTTTCTCCATCATTTCGGCGATGTAATTAATGGACCGGTGGCACATCACGCCGTTCAGCATCACGGTGTGGGCCTTTTTCACCTGGTCATAACTCACGTCGCCGCTCAGGGTGGAGGTGACATGAATGCCGCATTTGCGCAGCAGGGTGTCAATCTCCCAGGCGTCGCCGCCAATGTTGTATTCCCCGAGAATGTTCATAGTGAACTCGCCCTCGTCCGGCTTGTCATCCAGCCCGATGATGTTCTTGAACACGCCATTGTTCGCAATATGGTGGCCGGCGGACTGGCTCACACCCTTGTAACCTTCACAACTGAAGGCCATGACGTTAATGCCGAGTTCCTCTTTCATTTGTTTGGCCACAGTATGAATGTCGTCACCAATCAGCCCGACCGGGCAGGTGGCCAGCACCGCAATCGCCTTGGGCTTGAAGATGTCGTAAGCCTCGCGGATGGCCTGTTTGAGCTTCTTTTCCCCGCCGAAAATAATCTGGTCCTCCTGCATGTCGGTGTTCATGCAGTATTGAAGGTAATTCGTGGTGCCTTCGGGCGGACGCACCAGATTCCGGCGCGAAAGCCAGGCATAAAACCCGCAGCCGACGGGTCCATGAGTGATTTGCAGGATGTCGTAAATAGGCCCCAAAACCACCCCGCGACAACCAGCATACGTACAGCCACGCTGCGTGATGATGCCGGGAATGGTGCGGGTGTTCGCGCCGATTTCCGGCGGCGTCTCCTGATCGTTCAGGATGATTTGCTTAGCGCGCTTCTTCGCAGTCTTGGCGGGATAAATTTTGAGCATCTCCGCTTTTACCGCGGCGGCATCCGGCGTGGTCACGGTGCTGGTTTCGTCAGACATAATATTTCCTTTCTGGTTGGTGGTGGTTGGGGTTGGGTGGGGGACGGACCCCGGTCCGCCCGGCCGACCAGGGGTTAATTGTAGAGCCCGTATTCCATCAGCAGTTTTTCCAATTCCGGGATAGGTAAGGGCTTCGGAATGACAAAATTCTGATTTTGGTCAATCGCTTTGGCCAGATTGCGGTATTCATCCGCCTGGCCGCAGCCCGGATTCCATTCGATCACCGTCTTGCGGTTGATCTCAGCGCGTTGCACATCGTTGTCGCGCGGCACGAAGTGAATCATCTGGGTGCCAAGCAAGATGGCGAACTGCTCAATCATTTGCTTTTCGTTGTCCACCTTACGGCTGTTGCAGATCAAACCGCCCAACCGGACTTTGCCGCTCGTGGCAAACTTCAGGATGCCCTTGCAGATGTTGTTGGCGGCGTACATCGCCATCATCTCGCCGGAGCAGACAATGTAAATTTCCTCGGCTTTGCCATCACGAATCGGCATGGCGAACCCGCCGCATACGACGTCCCCCAGCACATCATAAAACACGTAATCCAAGTTTTCGCTCGAATCATAAGCCCCAAGTTGTTCGAGCATGTTGATGGATGTGATAATGCCGCGGCCGGCGCAGCCAACACCAGGCTCAGGGCCGCCGGATTCCACGCATAGGGTGTTGCAAAAACCGCCATTACGGATGTCCGCCAGTTCCACGTCCTCGCCCTCATCGCGGAGGGTGTCGAGCACGCTTTTCTGCGACAGGCCGCCCAGGAGCAGGCGGGTGGAGTCCGCCTTGGGATCGCAGCCGACGACCATGACTTTCTTACCCATCTCGGCAAGACCGGCGACGGTGTTCTGGGTGGTGGTGGATTTGCCAATCCCGCCCTTTCCGTAGATTGCTATTTTTCTCATAAGTAATTTGGTTGTTGGTTTAACATCCGGCGGGAACGTCCCACCGCGCACCTGCTTCTTATGCAAGCGCGATGCCAAGTGCCAGCTATTCGCTGAAAAAGCGAAAATCTCCCGATAAATAAGGGGGTTTCCATGAAAAAACGTTTGCAACTACGCCCGTGTATTTTCATCGCCCATGGGGAATCCAACATTTTTGTAGGATTCCCCGAGTGAAACTACGTGGATGTAGCCCGGCGAGGACGGATCGAAATTTTAGCTGGGAATGGACCCAGCATTTAGGTAATTAAAGATGATTTTCCCCTTTTTTTCTGTGTTTGGAACCGGAGTTGCTTTCCCATTGGCGGCCTCAGTCAAACGTTCAAAACTAATATAATATGGATACAGTTGAAACCTTGAAGGCGGATATTAAAAAACTCAACTCCCAAGCAGTGACGGCCAAGCTGGATTTGCATGATTTGTCGGAAGACCTGCCCACCGGCTGGGAACGGATTCCCGAGGTGGCATCGCGCACGTTTGAGACTTATCAAAAGCTCGTCGTGGCGCGACGGAAACTCGCGGCCATCGACAGCTAGGCTGGCCTAATAAATCAGGTTGCGTACGTTGTAATATCCCCCAAGCACCAGGTGCTCCGATTCCCCTGTGAGCAGCGATTTGGGCAGCAGCCCGCTGAAGAAAACGATTTTAGCGAGTGGCACCGCCACTTTCCAGGCCCGGGAACCAAACTCCCAGGCTACCTCGGGATCGGACGTGAAGGAACTGAGGTTGTTGAGTTGCACCAGCGCGGTGGATTTGCCCGGACTGGGGGCGGGGCAAATCGGCGCGTGGATGGCATATTCCTCTGGATCGTGCGTACCCCGATATAATGTCTGCCACCGCTCCCCGGGAAAACGACGGTGCAATTCATCCTGGCAAAAGGTGTAGAGCAAATCGAGCTGCATGAGCACGCCGAAGGACTTCGCCGCGCCGCGCGTGCGATCCTGACGGAAGGCCTCCCGGGCCGCCGGATCATCTGCCAGCCGCCCCTTGTGATAGGTGGCAAGGATGCCAAAGCGGCTTTCCACCCACGCCTTGAGCACGGCACCGGCAGGGCCATTGCTGTCCGCTCCCCAGGCCCGTAGGAAATAGGCATAACCCGCGCTGGATTTGACACTGGCATGCGGGTCGGCCGGATCATGCAGGCCAAATTTGACGCAGACGTAATCGTGAAACCGATGGCTGCGTTCCTCAGGATCGGTGATTTCTGCCAGCCGGCGGAACAGCCGGGCATCGGTGGTTCTGGCCCCGTCAATTTCCACGGGCTGCGGGCTGGCCTGAAATTCCTCCGAACCAATGATCCACGGCGAAAGATTGCAGCGATTGAGCGAGCAGGACGAGCGCGAATAATCCGTTGCAATATTCTGGTGATACAAATTTTCCGGCGGGCGCATTACGCCATGAAAGAAAGTACGGGGCCTGGTGTCGAGGATTATTTGGCGACGGTTGCCAGCCCCAGGAGTTGCGGCGTTTGGCGGCGAATGGCCGCCGTGACGAACGGGTCGAGTTTATTCAACCAGCGATCGGGAATGCCCCGAAGCCCGTAGAGCGCTCCGGCGAGCTGCCCAGCGAGCGCGCCAGTAGTATCGCTATCTCCGCCCCGGTTGACCACCCGCACCAAACAATCTTCAAAATTGGCCGTATTAAAAAACCCGTCGAAGACCGTTTGCACCGTGTCCACAATGTAACCGCTCGTCTTGCCGGGCCAGGGCCGGAAGCGGAAGGCGGGCTGCTGGCGGATCAGATTGGCCGCCATGGCGTTGCCGGGGGCCTGCCCGCCCTCCAGTATCAACCGCCGGGTCAGGCAGGCCAGCGCGGCGGTGGCGGCATCCGACTGAGGATGGTGATGCGTGAGGTGAGCCTGCTCAAGGCTGCGCCGGACCAGCAGTTCCTCGCTGGCCAGCGTGGCCAATACTGTGGGGAGATTGCGCATAGCCGCGCCGTTGCCGCCACTTTCCTCGGCTGGCGCGGCAGCCAGGCTGCCATCCGTGCGATAGCGGCATATGCCCCGGCGGCAGGTGTGGCCAATATCCACCGGATTACCCGCCAGCCAAGCGACAAACGCATCCGCAATCGCCTTCAAGTTCCAGCCGCCGCTGGCAACCAGGGCGGAGCCTAGCGCCAGGGCCATTTCGGTGTCGTCAGTGACTTGTCCCGGCTTGAGTCGCAGCCAGCCTCCTCCGATGATATGCTGGTGGACTTTGTAATTCGCAGCAATTTCCCCCGAAGTCATAAATTCCACGGTCGCCCCCAACGCATCGCCGATTGCCAGGCCCAAATAGGAGCCCAAGGCACGGTCCAGGAGCAGTGCCGACGGAGGCCAGGGAATGGGTTGGCCGGTGAAAGCAATCATGCTTGGGGAAAGTTGGCATCGTGGTGGCTACGGCCCATATGGCCCGGTGCGCCCAGCTCAAACCACTGCGGTCTCAGTGCGTCGAAAGCGTTTGAAATCGATGCCAAACCGCTGTACCCGCAGGCCAATCTGGCGTTCTGTTAGGCCAAGGCGACGTGCGGCAGCCGCCATATTACCATCGCTGGCTTTTAGTTCGGCCACAATCATCTCATATTCCAACGCGGAAACCGCCGTCTCCAAGGTGCCAGCAGCGGATTTTTCCGAAGCATCCTTTTTCTGCAAGGTGGGCGGCAGGTGATTGGCTTCAATTGATTTGCCCGGGCAAAGTAGCACCGAACGTTCCATGCAGTTTTCCAGTTCGCGGACATTTCCCGGCCAATGGTAACTCATCAAGAGGTCAATCGCCGCCGTGGAAATCCGGCGTACCGGTTTCTGGTTTACCTTGGAATATTTTTCCACAAAATAATCCGCCAGCAGCAGAATATCCGACTTTCGTTCGCGCAGTGGCGGGGCGTAGATTGGAAATACGTTAAGCCGGTAATAAAGATCCGCGCGAAACTTGTCCTGCTCAATCATCGCCTCCAAATTCCGGCTGGTGGCGGTCAAAATGCGCACGTTGGCCTTGATGGGCGACTGGCCCCCGACGCGCTCGTACTCCTTTTCCTGCAACACCCGGAGCAGCTTCACCTGGGTGGCCGGTGAAATATCGCCGATTTCATCCAGAAAAATCGTCCCGCCCTCGGCCATTTCAAACCGGCCCTTACGCATGGCAATCGCCCCGGTGAAGGCCCCTCGTTCATGGCCAAACAACTCGCTTTCGATAATGGACTCCGGCAACGCCGCGCAATTGAACTTCACAAACGCCTTCCCTTTGCGCGGACTTTGCTCGTGCAAGGCCCGGGCGATCAACTCCTTGCCCACCCCGCTCTCGCCCCGGATCAGCACTGTCGTCACACTATTGGCCACTTGCTCAATATGGCGGTAAACCATTTTTATCGTATCCGCGTTGCCAATCATGTTCGGCGGGCGAAAACTCGTCTGGATTTGATGTTGCAACCGTTCATTTTCCCGCTGCAAGGCCTCCAGTTTTTCCTGCGTCAGCCGGTGAAAATGCACCGTGTGCGCAATCACGTTGGAAATCAGCGAAAGCAGCCGCCGGTCGGAGGATAATCGCACCCGGCCATCCAACACACGTTCCACGCTTAATGCCCCAATCACTTCGGTGCCAAATTTAATGGGCACACAAATATAGGCTGCCGACGGGGAGCCCGGTTCCAGTTTCTGCTCCAGCTCCCAGCGTGTTTTCAACACCGGCTCTTTGGAAATATCCGGCACCACCACGGCCGAACCGGTTTCAATGACCTGCTCGATGAATTCCCGGCAGGCCAGCAGGTAATCCTGCTGGCTTTGCCCCGTGGGCAATCCCACGGCCTCGCTGATGCGTGCCGTGCCGTGTTCGCTGTTCCGAATGGTGATGGTGCCGCGTTTCATCCCCAACCCTTCGGCCATTTTCAATAGCACCGGACGGATCACTTGGCCCAGATCAATACTGCTTTCCAGTGTGTAAGATATGTCGAACAGCAGGCTGAATTCGTCCACCACCCGGCAACCGCCCGGGGACAAAGCCGCCTTGTCGAGCAGGGCATTTTCGTTTCCAACTCCTGGACAGCCAGGTTTGCATTCATCCAACAACTTTCTCACGCTTATATTGCACGCAAGTCATGTGCCACATATGGAACATCCGGCCCATTGCTTGGTTACCGGGGACCGGGTTAAAGTTAACTTTGTAGCTTGGAGCAAAAATTGACAAGCAATTGGCATTTAATGACTAACCATTGACGGCTAAACGCCAAACAAAACCTCGATGGATATGTTGGCTTTTTTGCAACCTGTCCAAACTCTGACAAACCAAGGCTATCCCTATCCGTGCCCATCCACAGTCGAAAAGGGTGGCCGAGTGGATAAAGGCACCTCACTCGAAATCAAGATAGCGACTTTTTGCCCCTCCATTTTAAAACCGTAAAAACCCTTTAAATAGCTGATTTCATTGAGTTTATCCAGCTTTCAACACAACAAAAGAAATGCACGTGTTGTGTCATGTCACCTCATATTAAGCCATGTTCGGAGAGCCAAGTTGGGGTACGAAACTGGGGTACGGGATTTGTGGATATTTTACTTCTTCCAATGCGTGAGCCAGTGTTTTCCATGCTTTGTTTAGCTTCACTTTTTCGGCTGAATCTGGAGGTGGCAGTTGAGGAGTGAGCAGGAGGAATTTGCCAAGGGGCGATTGTGGATTAGGGGAGGGAATTACCTAGGGTTCCGCAAAAAAGCAGGGCGGAATTGCCGATGGCGGGACGAATGGCGTAATATTGACCGCAGTTGGTGGCATCCCCAACGGGCTCGTAGCTCAGCGGTTAGAGCAGTCGACTCATAATTTCCAAAACCGTCTTGGACTCTTGTGTAACTACTTGGAATTATAAGGGCTTACGAAAAATTACAACCCGTTGAAAATGACCGGTTTGGACCGTTTTTGCCTCCTTTTTTCTCACGCGGGATACAATACGGGATACAATGGGAATTTTCCAAGAAACATGGGCATTCGGTCCATTTCGCCCCTCGCCTCCAAGCCTAACGGTTTGCAAATAAAGGGGGAACCGATGTCAACGATTTCCGGGAGCGAATCCGTAAGACTCGAGTCGGCGAAAATGGTGACATTGGCAGCATAGGCCATGGTGACGGCCAGCACAAAGGTAATGGCGACCAAGTTGCGCAGAAATGTTTTCGTGAGTCCTGCCTCAGTCCACGCCGACCAGCACGCTGGAGGCCTTGATGATTGCGTAAGCAGGCTGGCCCTTTTTCAATTTGAGCGTTTTGACGGAGTCGCTTGTCACGGACGCGGTGATTTCCACGCCGGGGGCCACTTCCAGCGTGATGATCGAACTAATGGGACCTTTTTTGATAGTGGTGACGGTGCCTTTGAGAATGTTGCGCGCGGATATCTTCATGATTTTGTGTCTATGTAAATGGTTTGTTTGGCTCAGACAGTCCTGACCGGCCAGCCACCAGCACGGAACCCCGGGTGGTATTCTGGCCCGACACAGGCCGCCTTGGAATGGTAAGATATCAAACCAGGGCAAAAATGGGAATAACGAAGGTTAATCATATTTAAAACAGTGTCAGGGGGTCAGAACGGTCACGCGCTTTACCAGGCGCCTCAAGGTGGGTTTGCCGCCCGGTTCGGGAGGCGCATCGGATTGGGTGGTACCAGTTAATCCCCGAGCCACGGCGCTGGCCACAGAATCCTGGGCATCGCCCTGGGAGGCGGACCGCGCGGCGGTGCCCGGGGTGAAACCAACCTGACCACCGCTGACGTTTCCGCTGGCGCTGACATTCTGCGAAAGCAAATCGGCCGCGATGGAGAGGCCGCTGACATCAATCCCCTCCAGCCCGACGAGCGTACCCTTGATGGTGCCCCCCGCCTCCACACGCACATCCCCCGTTGAAAACGCAAACACGTCGACATCGCGCAGGGCGGCGATGTCCAGGTTATTGCGCGCCACGATGGAACCCTTGATGCCCCCAGTGGCCTTGAGTTGCACCGTGCTGCCAATCACGCCTGAGCGGCTAACATCAATGTTGCCCAGCCAGGCGACCTGGCCATCCGCGTCCTCGGTGCCGGCGGTGAGGGTGACCGTGCCTGCCTTGGAGTCGCGGCCATTCAGCGGAAGTTGAATGATCCCGGCCGCCGTGGCGGTGATGTCCCCCTCCGGGGTACTCACGCTGATATTGCCCACCGTGTTTTGCGAGGTGGGAAAGGCGGGATTCAGGGAGATTGGGAAGGTGGTGGCCAAAATGCCGCTGCCCGGAATCGTGGTGCTGTAGGCCACCACCGCGCGGGTGACCGGATTCACATAAACCTCCTCCACTGTGGCGGAACCCTGCCCGCCGGTACCCACGGCCACATTACTGTAAAGCGATTCTACCGAGACATCACCCCCGTCATAAGCGGCGATGCGAGAGCCGTTGATGTCAATATCGCCCCCGGCCACCACGCTCACATTCCCGCCATCCGTGCTGAAGATGCCCCGGGCATAGGCGTCGTTGCCGGAGAAATAAGTGGACCCCAAGTCGATGGCCCCGCCCGCCGCCACGTTAATGTTGCCGCCGTTCAGGCAGGAAATGGTGGTGGAAAACATTTCGAGTTCGCCGGCGAGCGTGACTTTAATATCCGCGCCCCGCGTGAAGTAATTGGCCAGCGCGAGGTTCTCCGCCGGACCTTCGGACACGATGCCGGCGGTGGCCCCCAGGTCCAGACTGGCAGCCGTGATGTCCAAAGCCCCGGTACCGCCAAGCCGGTAGCCGGTGTCCGGATCAGTGGGAATGTTCTGGCTGGCGGTGTAGAGGGAATTAAGCACTGCCGGGCTGGCAAACGACACGGTTTCTGTCACGGGATTGCGGTTGGCATCCAGCAGGGGCTGGCCGTTGGCCCCATAGACCGGCACGGTGAGGTTCAGCAGCGCCTGGAGTTCGTCGGTAGTCATGCGCCCTTGGAACGTCAGGGTGTGCGAGGCTGGATCGTAGTAAAACAAACTGGCCAGACTCGCCAAATTCCCGGGCGTGGAGAGGCTGCCGGTCGCCGGGGTGTACGCCATGTCCAGCGCGCTGAAATCCGGCGCGGTCGCGACCGTGAGGCTGGTAAATTCGCTGCGGTTTTCGATGGATCCGGCCACGTTGATGGTAGTGACGTCGCCGGGATGCAGATTTTGCCCGTCGAACCGGCAATCGATCATGTCCCCGCCCACGCTGACCTCCGCACGTTCCGGCACGGCGAGGTAGATATCCACCAGGCCCCCGGAAATATTCAGCTCAATGGCCCTATAATCATTGATATGCACCGGCACGGTCGCATGATCGCCGATGCCAAAATCCCCGGGCGCCAGATACTGGTTCCGCCCGCTGTCGGAGACCACCAACTGGGCGAGGTCACCCCCGGTCTCCGAACTGGTCAACGATCCTCCGTCCGTGGTGGTGAGGTTGAGCGCGCCCTGGGCGGAGGGGAACAAAATGACGTTGTTGCCAAGCGTCACCCCGCCCGCCCCGGCCGTAATGTCCACGATGGGCGGATAAATGCAGGGAATGGCAGCATCAAAGGAGTCAGGATAACGGGGCAGCGCCGTGCCCAGCAATTCCACCGCGTTGCCCGCCGTGAGCATGGCATAGTCGTCCGGCGTATAGTCGAAGAAATGACGAAGCGAGGAGGAGGCGCTGCCGAGATCATTGTAAATGCCATTGGGATTGCGCACTTCCTGCAAAAGAATGTCGTTTACGGCGGTGACATCCCAGCCGCCATTAATCAAACTGAGCGCCAGCGGTTTGGTGGCGAGGCCGGCGTTATGCCCGGCGTCGATCGTGCCGGCGCCGTTGGCCAGCACGTAATGCCCGGAAATATCCTGTCCGGCGGTCAGCGTCACATTGCCGGGCTCCGGGCCAAAGCAGCCGGAGCCGGCATCGGTCTGCACCCCGCCGGCCACCGGCAGATAACTGATAATATCCGCTCCGGCCGTAATACTGACATTGCCCCCGGCGGCCGTGCTGATACCCCCCAAATCGGGATCGATCACATAACCGGTGCCGACGGGTCGAAAGTCATAGCCGCTGGTGTCAGTGCCGCTATTGACGCTGCCAGCCAGCGCGGTGACGGCAATATTGCCCCCGTTAACCGTCCTCACGTAACCGCTGTTGACGGTCACATTATTGCCCGCCACGAGCGTGATGTTGCCGCCACCGGCTTGCAATCCGGCTGTGCCTGAAAAGAGGATGGTGCCAGTGCCGGAAGCAACCTGGTCCGCTGTGGAAAAATTGCGTCCCGCCTCCAGGGTGACCGACCAGCCATCGGGTGCCAGAATCGCCGAACCGGTGCCCAGCGTAATGTTATTGCCCGCCTCCAGCTTGAGGAGCGAACCGGGGGCGCTCACGCCGGTGCTGGCCCCCAAATCCCACGTGGCATAGGCGGAAAGAGTGATGTTCGCCGTGGCTTGCAAATCGATTTGCGAAAATCCGGTGAAGGCGGAATTGAGATTCAAATCCAGGGTGCCGGACGGAGCGCCCGAAGCGACGTTGCCTGAGCCGGCACTGCCGCTGCCACTATTGCCAATAACAATATTGGCCGGATCGAACAGCAATGCCCCACCGGTGCCCCCCACCGACTGGCCGACAATGGTCGACTGAATGGCGGGCATGGCGTCGGCGGAAATTTCCACCGTGCCGCCGTTCCCGCCGCTGGAACCACCGTTGGCCGAAATGAGCGAGCCCGGGGAATCGGCATACGCACCGCCCGATTTAATCGTGATATTGCCACCCGGGCTTGATTCCGGCCCCTGCCCATCGACGCGCACCACCGAACTGGCACCCAGCGTGAGCGCGCCGGACGCGTAAAGCTCCACCTGGCCATTTACGGTGCCCACGGAGTCCGCCTGAACGAGCCCGTTCTGATTCACAACTTGCGCGCTCGCAAGAATGGTCCCGGCATCAGCGATCAAATGACCAGAATTATTTACTGAACCCAGCGGCAGCGTGACTTGCGCACCCAATCCCCGGCCATCGGGACGCGGTGCCAGCACCACGGTTTGCCCCGCGCAGAGACCGAGGTTCCCACCGGGCACGGAGAGGCTGCCCTCATTTTCGATATTCGCGGCCAGCAAATACAGCGAACCATCGGTGGCGGCGTTGATTGTTCCATAATTAATGATGCTTGCGGCGGGCGGTGGGCCGTTAAACTGCCAGCCGGTCCCGCCGCCCATTTCGACGGGTCCACCGGCAGCGGTCGAAACCACCAGGCTGGCGGCTTTGACATAAGCGTTGGGACCAAAATAAAACCCGGAACCATTCATCAGGACCACCACGCCATTAGCCTGGAGGCTGCCATAAATTTGGGATGGACTTTGACCAACAATCGTATTCCAAACAACAGAACTGCTGGAGGGTTGCTGGAACAAAGTGGTTTCTCCCGCGGCAATGTTAAAGCTTTGCCAGTTGAGATGAGTGTTATTGGCAGCGGTGACGGTCAGCAAGGGACCGGTGCTCACGGCGGTGGCGGTTCCACTATGGACCGTCATGCCCAGCGGATTGGCGACGGCTGGCCGTGGATGAATCAGCAGCCATGGGAGCGTGAGATAATAAAGCCGCCTTTTCAAAACTGGCCTCCAATCGTGAAATTCACACGCGGGTCACCGCATTGAGTGTTGGCTGAACCAACCAATGGCCACGCAATAACCACCCGGGCGTCCAGATGATTGTTCACATTGGCGCACAGCCCGAAGCCCGTGCCCCACAGCCAGCGGGTGGCTTCCGCTCCAGGATCAGGTGCCAGCAGAAAGCACTGGCCGCCATCCATGAAAACGATGCCACGTACCCAGGCGGGCACAAACTGGTGGAGGCTTGCCACCGGTGCCTCCACCCAGGGGGAGCGAAATTCCAGGCTGCCGCACCAGCCGTCATCGCCGTAGGTATCGCCCTCGTAATAGCCGCGCACACTGTTGATACCGCCGAGGGCAAATTGCTCATTGTTAATGAGCGCGCCCGAGGCGGCCTGACCGTTGAAGCGGCCCAACACCGAACAGTTGCCCGGCAAGTGCTGGTCACGGCTGGCGGCCAGCGTGAGCTTGCCATACACGGCCCGGGCTTGGGAGGAATAGGATTGCTGCGCAAAGTGCGCATCCGAGCCGGCGACATTACCGGCCATTTCCAGAGTTACGGCGCTGTCTCCACTGGTATCTTTCTCGGAGTAGTCCAGTCCCACATTGACCGGGAACCAGACGGCCACCGCATTGGTGACGGGTTGCGCGAGGGAATTGGTGCTATAGGTGGTATTGGCCCCGTAAAGATTGGTCGTGACGGTGGCAATGAAAAAATTGTTCGTATTGTATGCGGCCAGCGTGGAGCGCTTGTAATCCAAGCCAACGATACCGCTCAAACTGCCCGCCGGCCCGGCCATCAGGGGAAAGTGATACTGGGCTCCCACATTTTGGTTGTCCTGCACACTCTCCCCGGAATCCTGGGAAAGGGTGGTTTGCAGCGCGCTTTGGGAAACCACCGAGGCCGGGCTCCATTGCACCCCGGTGTCGCTGGCACTGGCGCTGGCATAGATATTGAGCTCCGCACTGGTCTGAGCGGGGGGCAGCAGGAATTGATGGGTCGCCTCCTGATAGCCAAAGCGGGAGGAATTCTCTGGTGCGCTCACGGCATCACTGCCCGGCAGGGGAATGCGGTAAAAAGCGCTGTACGAGGAGATCAGCGGCTGGTTAAAGCCATAATCGGGAGTGTTGCCCATGGATTTCATTTCCTGCGGAGTGAAGGAATACGCCAGTCCAAGCTGCTGTTCCCGTTGCCATAAATTGTCATACTGGACGGCGACATTGGCCCGCAAGTCCGGGGTGTCCGGGGTCGAATAGTTGTCCAAATCCGCGTGGGCATGCAGCGGGAATCGGTCCTTGACCCGCAAGATCAGGGCGCTGGTGCCCGGTTCCGGCCCAGGGGCCAGCGACGGGTAAATCTGTCGGTCACGGTTTTCATTGGCCTGGTCCAGGTCGCGCTGAAGTGCATGGCTGTTGGGCAGAGTATTGGTTTTCGCGCTGGGCAGCGCCCTCAAAATGTTGGCGTTGTCAAAATGATGGTTCCCGATTATTTGAACATCCGCGAGCGTGCCTTCGGTGACTAACAATCGAACCGTGGCGTTGGTCAGCCGCTGTGCGGGAACCCGCACCGCCACAGTGGCGTAACCCCGTTCCCAATAAGCGTTTTGCAAACTTAGCGCGGCCTGGCGAATACCAGCCACCGTCATGGCCGGGCCGGTGGCGGTTTTTAGAATACTCGCGATGACGTGCGGCGAAAGCACGGTGTTGCCCACCACCTCGTATTGGCGGACGGCAAAGGTGGCCGGGACGGGAGCCGGGGTCTTGTTTAGGGAAACGGGGGAACCGGCAAATACATTGACCACCACAACTCCATTGGTCAGTAGCTGTTCGGGGAGAGCCACCATGGCCTCAGGGTAGCCGTGCTGCTGGCAGGCCTTTCGCAGGCTCGCCATGGTCCGGCAAATGCAGCCCAGCGACACCGCCGGACCAATGGCCCCGGCCAGTAAATCACGCGTCGCGGCCGGGTCCAAATCAAGGTTGCCATGCAGCTCGTAACGGGTCACCAGAAAGGTGTTGGTTAGCGACGGACTGGCGCATGCGTTGACTGCCGCCAGCGTGGCCACAATCAACAGCACCAATCTCAAACCACGCCAGCAGGGAACATACTCCCTTCGCCAGGGCGCACTCCAGTCAGATTGACGGCTTGGTTTCAAAAGGCAATTTGGATGCGGGTGAACAGCACGTATTCATTCTGGTGCGCCACGGTGGCCGGGGGGGCCTGCGTGCTGGGCACCCCCAGGTTGATCCCACCGCCTCCTTGGAAGGTTGTTTGTGAAAAACTGGTCAGGATCCGGACATTGCGATTAAGCCACCAATTGATGCCGGCGGACCAGGCATAGGCATCCCCAGCCGAAGTAGTGCCATCTGAAAAGCCATTGAACACATTTTTATCCATGTTCAATTGGGAATAGCGGGCCACCAACTGCCACGCCCCCCACTGGCCCGCGTGGGGATCGAACGAATGCGCGGGGGTGATGGCATTGAAGGAGGCGGGTTCACCGGTCAGCATCCATTCGCCGGAAATTTGCCAGGCAGAATTATTCAGCGCGGCCTGCCTCATGGTGACATTGTTGAGTACCGACTGGTCGGAAATCACATACTCACCTTCCAGTCCAAAGGGACCAATGTAATAATAGCCTTGGGGGGAGAAGCGCCAGTGCGCCCCGTTTGCGACCACGGTGCCATAAAGCGGATTGTAGGCAAAAAACTGCTGCTGGCCGGTGGTCAGATAACCCGGCTGGGTGCCGCCGATGGTCGAGGGCAGAACGGCGGCGTTGGAAACCACGTCGCTGTAACTCCCGCCCGCGCCAAATCCCAGTCCTTGAAGCGGACTGGCCGGGTCATTTTTGAAAGGTTGCAGGAAAAGCCGTCCGCCAAATTCCAGGTTGTTGTTGATGACCTCATTGGATGGCAGCACCCCGTCACCCACACCATTGTAAATGCCCGCCGTCCAGCTCGCGATCCCGGGTCCCATGGGAATGTCTCCGGACATTTGGAAACCCAAGTTGCGAATCGGCGCGAGATCGGCGGCAAGTGAATGTTCGTTAAAAGGCACGGTCGTGTCGTACTGGAGGTCTTCAAGGTCCACCGGACCTTTGAATTTGCCCGCGCAAAACCGCAGCCAGGGGCGGAATCGATAGGTCACCGAGGCGTCATAGAGCTGGACCGAGGGCACGCCAAAATCCGGGGTAATCAAAAAATCAAAATCACGATCCACCGTGCCGCTGAGAATCGGCCGCGCGCGCCGCAACAGAAAACCATTGTTGGCCTGCGAATACGGACTGTCTTTGAAAAATGAGCGCGAATCCACCTGCACCAACCCGTGCAAGGCAATCACGAAATTGGTGTCGGCGGACCGGGCGGTGAATCCGACCGCCCCGATTGAAACTTCGGGCGACGGCGGATTAGTCGTGCCACCGGCGAGTTCAATTGGGGCGGCCGCCGCCGGACTCTCGGGTACACCGTTGGTATCAATGATGATGGCCGGGAGGTGGGGTTCAGCCGACGCGTCCTCGCGCCGGGCTTCGCGCTCCTCCAATTGGCGCACCTTTTCGCCGAGGTCCTGGATTTGGCGGTTTTGCAGCTCCACCAACTGCCGCAACGCGGTGATCGGGTCCGAGTTGGTATTCGTTTGAGCGGGCAATCTTCCCTCGAAAAGCAGCCCGGCCGCCACTAACGGTGCCAGACGAATCAATCCGAAGCCGGGGGCGGACAGGCCGCCCCCGGATTTGTGCGGGAAAAGGTGTCGTTGGGTCACAAGGCTATTTGGGTGTTACCAATCCCCCCGTCGAACTCCGCGAAACATGCACCCAGGACAGTGGAATGGAAAACGGCGTGGTGAGCATGTTGCTCGAAACGCCGGACTCCAAGGCTGAGGCGAACGCGAGGACCGCTGAGCTTGCCGTGGGCGCGGTCATGATGTGTTCGTAACCCCAGCAAGTATATTGCCCATTGATGGTCGGGCTGTAGTCGTTGGTGGTCGCGGAGGTAAAATAGCCATGGAAGGGATAAACCCCGTTGAAACTCAGAATGTTGGTGGTCGCCACCGCCACCGCCTGGTTGGGCGGCAAAAAGGTGATGCAGGGACCGTAATTGTTGGTGAGCATCGTGGTGATGGCGGGCCAGGTGGTACGGCCCACCGGATCGAGCGTCCAGGTTTTGTTAGTGGTGTTGTAATAGTAAGCCAGGGCGGTGCCCGTGAAACCCGCCTCGTCCGCCGAAATGATCCGGTGAGCCGCACTGATGTCGCGCATGATCCAGTAAATTGTCTGGGTGTCCGCCGCATTACCCGTCAGCAGCGAGGCGGGCGCGCTGCCATTGGCCGAGAGGAACCGGATAGCCTGCGAGGTCAGGTTGGTCAAATCCGCCGGGGCCGTCGTGCTTTTGGCGAAGATCGTCGGCGTGACGCCATATGTGGAGTCATTCAGGACCGGTGTGGGGTAAGGATAGTCGCTTTGATAGACCACCGAGCCGGCGATGTCTACGTTGGCGTTATTCATATTGGTGACACCCGGGGTGGCCGAGGAGTAGAAGGGCACCGTGCCGTTGCCGGTCAAACTCTGAATGGCATTGCCAGAACCGCTGTAGTTCACGTAAACCGTCACCGTTTGCTGGCCAAATAAGTTGGTGATCAAACCGGTCATGGTAAAGGTGTTGGCTCCCGTGGGATTGGAGGGAGTGGAAAGATTGACCGAGGCAAGGTTGCCGCCGTACAGGCTCAACAGGGTGTTGTAAACGACGTTCTGGAGCGACACGGCACCCGCAAAATGAATGCTGATTTGAGCAGGCGCGCTGGCGGCCAGAAACATTCCGGCGGCGGTCAACAGGCTAAAACGGAGGTTTTTCATGATAAGATTAGGGTGATTTATTGGTTAATAATTTTTTGGTGGGATGATTAAAAGGATTCGATCACATAGAACCGGATGGGGGCGGCATTGGTGTCCAGCAGCGACAGCGTGGACCCTGTGCCAATGTTGGTGCTGCCAATGTTCCAGCTCGAAATGGGTGTCGTAAATCCGCTGCTGTCCGTGTATCGCAGCCGGTAGCCCACTAGATTTGCAGAGGTGAACCCAATCGTAGTGACAGTTCCCTGCCGCGTGATACTGGTGATAGTCACCGGCAGGGGCGGCGGTCCGGCGGTGAAAATCAAAGTGCCGTCCGGTTCAAAATCAAAATAACCAATGACCGCGCCCGCCGTACCTTCGGCATTGCCGGTGGCCGGCAGCAACTCATACAGCGTGGAACGAGAGGGCAGCCCCGCCGTGTCAAAACCATCCGGCGTGGTGTTTTCAGCGTCGCCTTGGAAGGTGCCGTCGTAATTTCCCCGGGCGCCCATGATCGAGGTGTACGAGTACTGGCGGGCGGGCGGAATGACGATTCCGCCCGGTGTGTTGTCCGGCCCCGCCGGCTGGCCGTTGCCATAAGTGGCGGCCTGAAAGCCAATGGCATCGATCTGGCTGGCCGTGCCTCCCAGATTCCACACGGACTCCCGCTTCCACACCGGTCCGGGTGAAGTAATGCCGGGCTGGGGCGACGTAACCCAGATGGTTTGCAGCGGAAGCTGCGGGTAATTGACGTTTCCCCGCATGGCCGCCGCCACCGACCAGGTAATGCCATCCAGCGTGGGTAACGGGTTGACCGGCGGCGACAACGTCTCGGAGAGCAGTGTGGCCGTCAGGTTGGTGATGGTCACCACCGAGCGCCACGGCAAATTCTGGTAATAGGCCACCGTGCCCAGGTCCACCACCAGGTCATTCGCTTCCCCGGGCACCTGAAAGCCGGCCACGAGATCACAATTGGTGTAAGCAAAGGTTTGGGCTCGAATGGGCAGGCGCGCCAGCAACAGCGTGCCAGCGGCCAGCGATACAGTTATAATAAGTCTAACATGCATATTTGTTTTCATGAGTATTTCAAATTCAGTCAGTTTTTGGTGTGAGTGGGAAAAAATCACCTCAGGGCCGGGATATCCTTGCATTCAAAACGATCGTCTGCCACGGCGTGGTTGTCCGGCACCTGATCCAGCCAGCCACAATGTTCAACTGGATAATTGTCGTATTGGGGAACGTACGGCTTGATGTCGAGCAGTGGAGTGTTATCCAGGATATCCACATCGGCCAAACGCAGGATGTTGTCCTCAATGTTTAGCAACCGCACGCACGAGATGCCGAGCGCATTGGGCCGTGCCGGCACCCGCGTGGCAAAAAGTCCGTGCCCCACGGTGTCACGGTAGGGAATCACATTCAGTTTGGCCGCCGAGGCCCGGTGAAACCAATAAA
>Ga0302278_10001090_pt1 | contig 34043 bp, 32 predicted proteins | sample III_Bog_N3_2_FD_194543 | JGI IMG/M metagenome (GOLD analysis project Ga0302278, IMG submission 194543) | Peat permafrost microbial communities from Stordalen Mire near Abisko, Sweden - III_Bog_N3_2 | ecosystem: Environmental > Terrestrial > Soil > Wetlands > Peat | place: Sweden: Abisko... | reverse complement strand
AAAATGGTGGGCACTGAGGGATTCGAACCCCCGACCTTCTCCGTGTAAAGGAGCAGCGCTACCACTGCGCCAAGCGCCCGAAATCAAAATGGTGCCAGCGAGTGGAATCGAACCACTGACCTCGGGCTTATGAGTCCCACGCTCTAACCAACTGAGCTACGCTGGCAACCAAACGGCCAATCATTTTGCGGACATTTTGCCTTCTGTCAAACCGGGAATTGCGCCAGTCTTCCGTCGTGACCAAACTTCCGCGCGCTTTTTATGACCGCGACACCATCGTTGTCGCGCAGGAACTGCTTGGAAAATGGCTTTTTCACAACGCTGACGGCGTCGAACGCATCGGCAAAATTGTCGAAGTCGAAGCCTATCTCGGCGAACACGATCTCGCGGCACATTCATCCAAAGGGCTGACGGAGCGCACCAAGACCATGTTTGGCCCGCCGGGTTTTGCCTATGTTTATCTGATCTACGGCGTCCATCATTGCATGAACGTCGTGACCGAACGCGCCGGCCACGCGTCCGCCGTTTTGCTGCGCGCGCTTGAACCAGTGAAAAATCTCGCTGGCAAAACCAACGGCCCCGGCCTGCTTTGCCGGACGATGAAGATTGACCGGCGACTGAACAACCATGATCTGTTGAGCGACGCTTTCTTCATCGCCGAACCTGGAACCGCTGGAAAAATTTCCATCGTCAAGCGCCCACGCATCGGCGTGGACTACGCGAAGCATTGGGCGAAACGCCGGCTGCGATTTTACATCAAGGGCAACCCGTTTGTCTCGCAGCCTTAAACTTTTTCGCCGCCGGGAATTTCCTTGCGCGACTGCACGACCAAATCCACGAGACCGTATTTCTTCGCTTCTTCGGCGCTCATGAAATTGTCGCGGTCACAGTCCTTCTCCACCTGCTCGACCGTCTGGCCCGTGTGCTTGGAAAGAATTCCGTTCAACGTGTTCTTCAGCTTGAGCATGTGCTTCACGCGGATTTCCACGTCGCTGGCCTGGCCTTCCGCGCCGCCGAGCACCTGATGGATCATGATGTTGGCGTTCGGCAGCGCGAATCGCTTGCCCTTCGTGCCCGCGCAGAGCAGCACCGCGCCCATGCTCGCCGCCTGGCCGATGCAGTAGGTGTTGATGTCACACGTCATGTATTGCATCGTGTCGTAAATCGCCAGTCCCGCCGACACGCTGCCGCCGGGCGAATTGATGTAAAAATGCACGTCCTTCTTCGGGTCGGTCATCTGCAAAAACAGGAGCTGCGCGACAATGACGTTGGCGATGCCGTCGTCCACCGGCGTGCCGAGAAAGATGATGCGGTCAACGAGCAGCCGCGAAAAAATGTCAAACTGCCGCTCGCCGCGCGGGGTCTGCTCGATGACCGTCGGATATGGAATGATCGAATTTTGCATGGCGAATAGATACTGCATTTGCGCCGCTTCGCAAATGAAGAATTAAGCCACAGCGGCGTAGAGACGCGGAGATTTTATTTTCTCTGTGCGCCCGGTGTCTCTGTGGCAATAAATCTTTTCCACAGCAGCACAAAGCAGCTCGCGAAATCCTGCGGCTTCTCGTTTGCCCACTTCGTCACCGCGTCCGGCGCGAACCACGCGCCCGTCTCGATTTCATCGGGATGGAGCGTGAACGGCCCCTCGCTTTCGCAACGATAAACCCAGCAGAATTCCCAGCCCGTCTCCTGGCACGCGTCTATTTTGAAAAGTCGCTTTGGCGTCTGCACCAGATGCAGGCCGATTTCCTCGCACACCTCGCGCACGGCGCACGCATCGTAAGTCTCGCCGCTGTCCAGATGACCGGACGATGACGAATCCCATTTACCAGCGGCGATGTCTTTTTTCATGGAACGCTTCTGGAGAAAAATCTCGCCGCGCGCATTGAACACCAGCACATGCACCGCGCGATGCCACAGCCCGCGCGCATGAACCTCGCGCCGCGTGTTCTGCCCAATCACTTCATCGCGCTCGTTGACCACATCAAAAATTTCTTCTTTCATCAATTTTTATGCCACAGAGTCACAGAGACCCGGAGAAAATCAACTCTGAGGGCGCAACTCCGCACTTTTCAAACGCGGGACTTCTGACTATGCTCCTTTTTCGTTTTGAGCTACCGGGAAGCCTTGTCGGCACAGCTCTAAAGAATTTGTATGGCATTGATTGTCCAAAAATACGGCGGCACGTCGGTCGGCAACACCGACCGCATCAAGAACGTCGCCAAGCGCGTCGCGGAATACCGTTCGCGCGGCGACTCCGTGGTCGTCGTGGTCTCGGCCATGAGCGGCGTGACGGACGGCTTGATCAAGCTGGCCAAGGACATCGCGCCGCTGCCGAGCGAACGCGAGATGGATATGCTCCTCGCCACCGGCGAACAGCAGACCATCGCGCTGACGGCCATCGCGCTGCACACGATCGGCGTGCCGGCGGTTTCCATGACCGGCGCGCAGGCGGGCATCGTCACCGACGGCGTCCACACGAAGGCGAAAATTCATAACATCACGCCGAAGCAGGTTCACGCGGCGCTCAACGCCGGCAATGTCGTCATCGTCGCCGGTTTCCAAGGCGAAACCGCGAGCGGTCAGATCACGACGCTGGGCCGTGGGGGTTCGGATTTGACGGCGATTGCGCTCGCGGCGGCGCTGAAGGCTGACCTTTGCCAGATTTACACGGACGTGGACGGCGTTTACACCACCGATCCGCGCATCGTGCCGACCGCGAAGAAGCTTCAGGAGATTTCCTACGACGAGATGCTCGAACTTGCCAGCCTTGGCGCTAAGGTGATGCAGTCGCGTTCAGTTGAATTTGCCAAAAAATTTGGCGTGGTGTTTGAAGTCCGCTCCAGTTTGAACGACAACCCCGGAACTATTGTGAAAGAAGAAACGAAAAGCATGGAAGGCGTCGTCGTGCGCGGCGTCGCGCTCGACAAAAACCAGGCCAAGGTCACGCTCGTCGGCGTGCCCGACAAGCCCGGCGTGGCCGCGAAGATTTTCAAGGCGCTCGGCAATGCGACCGTGAACGTGGACATGATTGTGCAGAACATCAGCCACGGCACCGGCACGCCGGCCACGGACATTTCCTTCACTGCCGACAAGCCGGATTTGCTCAAGGCGCAGAAGGTCATCGAGGGTTTGAAGGCCGAGGTTGGCTACCGCGACGTCATCACCGCCGAGAAGATTGGCAAGCTGTCCATCGTCGGCGTCGGCATGAAATCGCACACCGGCGTCGCCGGCAAACTGTTTGAGACGCTCGCGAATGAAGGCATCAACATTGACATGATTTCGACGAGCGAAATCAAGATTTCCGTCGTCATTGATTTGGCGAAGGGTGAGCAAGCGGTGAAGGCCGTCCACGCGGCATTTATCGGCTGAACTTGACCGCGCCGGCGGTCGGCGTATAATTAAACCAACATGAATCGCAACCTAAACCTGCTGCTTACGCGCGCGCTGCTGACCGGCGCGGCGGTTGGGTTTTGATTCGTTCACGAAATTTATCAAACCCATCGCCGAGACGGCGGTGGGTTTTTTGTTTTAACCCGGCCACCGGACGGCAATAATAAGAAAGCCAAACGACCATGCACAAAGACCCGTCAAAAAAATACCGCGCGTTCCCGCCCGTCCACTTGCCGGAACGCCAATGGCCGAACCGCGTCCTCACCCACGCGCCGCGCTGGTGCAGTGTGGATCTGCGCGACGGCAACCAGGCGCTCGCTGTGCCGATGAACGTGTCGCAGAAATTGGAATTGTTCCAGACGCTCGTGAAAATCGGTTTCAAGGAAATCGAAGTCGGCTTTCCATCGGCGTCGAACACGGAATTTACTTTCAACCGACGGCTCATTGAGGAAAAGCGCGCGCCGGACGACGTGTGGTTGCAAGTGCTCGTGCAGGCGCGCGAGGATTTGATCGAGCGCACCGTCGAGTCGCTCATCGGCGCGAAGAAGGCCATCATCCACATGTATAATTCGACCTCGCCGGCGCAGCGCCGCGTCGTGTTCGGCAAGTCGAAGGACGAGATCAAGGCCATCGCGGTAAACGGCGCGAAGATGATCAAGGACCGTTTGCACCGGCTCAAGGGCACGGAAATCATGCTCCAGTATTCGCCGGAAAGTTTCAGCATGACGGAAGTGGAATACGCCAAGGAAATTTCTGAAGCCGTCATGGACGTTTGGCAGCCCACGCCGCAGCACAAGATGATCTTGAATTTGCCGGACACGGTCGAAGTCGCCATGCCCAATGTTTATGCGGATCAAATTGAGTGGATTTGCCGCAGCATCAAGAATCGCGACTCGCTCATCATCAGCTTGCACACGCACAACGACCGCTGCACCGGCGTGGCGGCGACGGAACTTGGCTTGCTCGCTGGCGCGGATCGCGTTGAGGGAACTTTGTTCGGCAACGGTGAGCGCACCGGCAATTTAGATATCGTGACCGTCGCGTTGAACCTTTACATGCACGGCATTGATCCGAAATTGGATTTCTCGAATCTTGCCGCAATCATTGATGTCTATGAGCGCAGCACCGGCATGACGGTTCCCGCACGCCAGCCTTACGCGGGCGAACTGGTATTCACCGCGTTCAGCGGCTCACATCAGGACGCCATCAAGAAAGGTTTGGCGGAGCGCGAAAAAATTCCGGGCGCGCATTGGGACGTGCCGTATCTCACGATTGACCCGGCGGACATCGGGCGCGAATACCGCGAAGTCATCCGCGTCAACTCGCAGTCCGGCAAAGGCGGCGTTGCGTATCTGCTCGAGAGCGAATTCGGCATCGAGCTGCCGAAGGACATGCAGCGTGAGTTTGGCCCGATTGCCAATGACGCGGTGGACAAGCTCGGCCGCGAAGTGAGCGGCGCAGAGTTGAAGGCGATGTTCTGGAAAGAATACGTCGAGCGTGACGAGCCGTGGAGAATCGAAAACTTCTCTACTTATAGTAAGAATGGAAAGGTCAATTGTCAGGGAAGCCTGTATTACAAAGGAGTTCAAACTGGAATAAATGGTAATGGTAACGGGCCTTTGGCTGCGCTGGTCAACGGCATTTGCCAGATTTCATACGCTCCACGTTTTGAAATCTCCAATTACAGCGAGCACGCCTTGAGCTCCGGCGAGACGGCGGCGGCGATTTCTTACATCCAGATCAAGACCACCGACGGCACCTCGCGCTGGGGCGCAGGCGTGGACACGAACATCGAGCTGGCCTCGGTGCGCGCGGTTCTGAGCGCGCTGAACCGGCTGTGATTTTTGAACGCCGCAAAATCCCGCTCGTCAAATGCGAGTGAACTGGTAAATTCAAAACTCAAATGAAACTGCGCCAATCTCTTTTTGCCGCCGCAACGCTGTTTGGTTTCGCCGCCGGAATTTTTCCCGCCGCCGCCCAGCCCAACGCCGTGTCCACCGCGCCGGTCTATGTGCCGAACCTCTCGCACGCCGGCGAGCCGCTGCCGGACGGCGTCCTCGGCTGGGACGCGCTGCTCAAGGCCGTGGACACGACGAACGAGCAGGCGTTCGCCAAGTTCACCTTCAGCTTCACCAATGTCACCGGCAACAACGTCACGGTTTTGAACGTTCATCCGTCCTGCGGCTGCACGACGGCGGAGCTTCCGCCGGTGCCATGGACGCTGCCGCCTGGCGCAATCGGCGAGATTAAATTGAGCGTCAATCTCGCGGGCAAGGCCGGCACGCTGTTCAAGACCGTCAATGTCTCCACCGACCGGGGCAACAAAAATCTGATGTTGCGCATTAACATCGCGCCACCGCCGCCCATGCCGGAGATGACCGAGGCCCAGCGCGACGCCGGCATCATGGCCGCGAAGGCGGACCGGCAGGCCGTTTTCAAAAGCGATTGTGCGAGCTGCCATCTTAAAAAGACCGAGGGTAAATACGGTCAGCAGTTGTTTGACGCCATCTGCGCCGTCTGCCACGAGGCGAAAAACCGCGCCACCATGGTGCCCGACCTGCGCAATCTCAAGGTGCCGACCAATGAGGAATTTTGGCGCACCTGGATCACCTCGGGCAAGGCCGGCTCGCTCATGCCGGCGTTCGCCACTTCGCAGGGCGGGCCGCTGAATGATTTGCAGATCGCCTCGCTTGCCGCGTATCTCAATGCCATCATCCCGTCGCACGTCCCACCGGCGGCACCGGCCCCGGGGGCGAAGTGAAGTCCGCTTGCGGAATTTTTCCTGCCCGCTATCCTGTCAACCATGACAGCGAAACCGGTTGACGCGACGAATCACAGCAAGCTTTCCGAACTCGGCCAGCGCGTGCTCGGCGGCGGACACATCACGCGCGACGAAGCGTCATGGCTCTTCAATTTAGAAACGTCCGCCGACATTCTCGATTTGCTGTCGTGGGCGAACCGCATCCGCGAACAGTTTAAGGGCAACAAAATTCATTTATGCTCGATTGTTAACGCCAAGGCTGGCGCGTGCTCGGAGAATTGCAGCTTCTGTTCGCAGTCATCGCATTACCAGACCGGCTCGCCGAAATATGGTTTCATCGAACCCGAACCCGTGAACGAAGCTGCGGACGAAGCGAATAAAAATCAAGTCACCGCCGTCGGCCTCGTCGCCGCGTGGAAAGGGCTGAACGAAGGGCCGATGCTCGACGAAGTCTGCGACCGCATCCGCGAATTGAAAGCCGGCGGCAAGACGCGCCCCGACGCCTCGCTCGGCATCATCAAGAAACAGGAAGTTGCCAACCGCCTGAAGGAAGCCGGCCTCGAATGTTACGGCCACAACCTCGAAAGCTCCCGCCGCTTTTTCCCGAACACCTGCACCACGCACACGTTCGACGATCGGCTCGAAACCATCGGCTATCTGAAAAAGGCCGGCATCAAGATTTGTTCCGGCGGCATCATTGGCATGGGCGAGACGCGCGCCGACCGCTGCGATCTCGCGTTTGAATTGAAGGCCATCGGCGCGAACGTCGTGCCCGTCAACATTCTCAATCCGATTCCCGGCACGCCGTTCGCCCAGAACGAGCCGCTGCCCGTGATGGAAATCTTGAAGACCATCGCGTGCTTCCGTTTCATTTTGCCGCGCCAGGAAATCATGATCGCCGGCGGCCGCACCGTGAATCTGCGCGACGCGCAAAGCATGATCTTCATGGCTGGCGCGAGCGCGCTGATGGTGGGCAACTATCTCACCACGCTGAACCAGCCCGTCGAAAAAGATCTGCAAATGCTCAAAGACCTCGGCCTCGATCCGAACTGGGACAGCCACGATTTCAGCGACCAGGAAGAAGGCGGCTGCGGGTGCGGAAAGACGAGTTGCGAAACGGAAGCCGTAGCGGTTTAATCGCCGTGATGCAGCGACTCGGCAAAAACCACAGCGGCTACCACGGCGAGACGATTGACCTCCGCGCCGTGCTGCGCGAGGTCGAAACGGCGGCGCAAGCGCACGGCTTGGCTTCGGAAACTTTCCATGAAAGCGGCGAATTCAAATGGCTCGCTTATCGCCGCCCGCCACTTGTCACCCGTCACTCGTCACGGATTTACATTTCCGCCGGCATCCACGGCGACGAACCCGCCGCGCCGCTCGCCGCCTTGAAACTTTTGCAGGAAAATAATTGGCCGGAACACGCGGAAATTTTCCTGCTGCCATGCCTGAATCCTATCGGTTTCACCTTGAACCGGCGCGAGAACGCGGACGGCATTGATTTGAACCGCGATTACCGCAACCCCAAGGCCGCCGAGACGCGCGCGCACATCGCGTGGCTGGAACGGCAGCCGAAGTTTGATTTTTATCTCTGCCTGCACGAGGACTGGGAGTCGCACGGCTTTTATCTTTACGAACCAAATCCCGACGGAAAAATTTCGCTCGCGAAAAAAATCATCGCCGCCGTCCAGAAAGTTTGCCCGATTGACTTGTCGGAAAATATCGAAGGCCGCGCGGCGAAAGGCGGCATCGTGCGCCCAAACATTTTGCCGCAGGAGCGTCCCGACTGGCCGGAGGCGTTTTATCTCATCACGCACAAGTCGCGGCAGGGCTATACGCTGGAGGCGCCGTCGGATTTTCCGCTGGCGGTGCGCGTCAACGCGCTCGTGGCGGCGGTGCAGGCGGCGATTGGTTGAACCAAATAAAAAAGGCGCAGAAAAATCCGCGCCTTTGATTTGGTTCGCCGGAAAATTACTTCGCGGCCCCGGCCTCAACGATTTTCACGCTGATGAGGCTCTGCTTGGTGACGGGGCGGTCGCCGGGATGCGTGGGCGTGGTGCCGATTTTTTCCAGCACGTCGTCGCCCTTGATGAGCTTGCCGAAGGCGGTGTATTGGCGGTCGAGGAAGCGCGGGTCGCCGTGGCAGATGAAAAACTGGGAGCCGGCGGAATTCGGATCCTGCGAGCGCGCCATGGAGAGGACGCCGCGCGTGTGCGCCTTGTCGTTGAACTCGGCCTTGACCTGATGGCCGGGCCCGCCGGTGCCCCAAAGGTGCTGCTTGGAGTCGTCCTTGGTGTTCGGGTCGCCGCCCTGAATCATGAAACCCTTGATGACGCGGTGAAAGCAGGTCCCGTCGTAAAAGCCCGACTTGGCGAGCTTCTTGAAATTCTCGACGTGCTTGGGCGCGACGTCCGGCCAGAATTCGAGGGTCATTTCGCCGGCGCTGGTGGTGAGGATGGCAACTTCGCTCATAAAATTATTTTGGTTTGTAATTGGAAATTTATTTCACGCTGTCGGCAGGAACGATCTTGATGCTGGTGACGCCGACGCGCTTGAGCGGCTTGCTCGGTTCGCCGGCAGCGCTGGGGCCGACGGGCGTGGCGGCGATCTTGGCGAGGACATCCTCGCCCTTGATGAGCTTGCCGAACGCGGTGTATTGGTGATCGAGGAACGAGGCGTCGCCGTCGCAGATGAAAAATTGCGAGCCGGCGGAATTGGGATCCGAACTGCGCGCCATGGAGAGGACGCCGAGCTGGTGGGAATTGTTGTTGAACTCGGCCTTGATCGAGTAGCCAGGACCGCCCGTGCCCCACTGGTCTTCCTTGCTCGCGTCCTTGGATAGCGGGTCGCCGCCCTGGACCATGAAGCCCTTGATGATGCGGTGAAAGCAGGTGCCGTCATAAAAGCCCGCGCCGGCGAGCTTCTTGAAATTGGCGACGGTGGCGGGCGCGACGTCCGGCCAGAAGGTGGCGACCATCACGCCTTCGGTCGTGGTGATGACGGCAACCTCGCCGGCGACACTGTTGGTCTTCGCCGGCGACGCGGCGGCGGGCGCGTTGGTTTCTTCGGCCTGGACGGCGGCGGCGGCAAACAGGCCGAACGCGCAGATTAAAGTAATGGCTTTCATGGGCGGAAAATTTTCCACAGGTGCGGCCAAAAGTCACGCGCGGAATGAAATCATTTCCGGCGCGGGTCGTCCTGCATCGAGCTGGAGATGAGGCTGGACTGCGGCCGCCGGCCCGGGCGGAAGCCCAGCACCAGCACCACAACGACGGCCACGGCGAGCAAGCCACCGCCGATTAAAACTAGATGGCGCGCCGGTTGGTCGGGTTCGCCATTGGCATTTGCGGCGATGTTCGTCGCATTGGTGGGCGCGGTGATAATCGCGGTTGGCGGGTTGGTCTTCGCCACCACCGGAGCCGGTGCGGGAACCGGATTGGAGACGGGAGGAGCCATGATTATTGGAGCCGTGGCCGACGGCAGGTTAGTCACGGGCGGAGCCGGCGGCGGCGGACTGGCCGTCCCGTTCACGGTGGAACCGTTGATGATCAAATCCGGCACGACCACCGGCGCGGGTTTGACGGAAACCACGATGCGGGGAGCCGGCGGCGGATTGGTCGGGGGAGCCGGCGGCGCGGGCGCGAGGAACAGCGGGATGTTGATGTCGCCCGGCGGAAAATTCACCGTGCAGCCGATGTATTTGCCCGACAGCGTGCGGATCAGCACGACGAACGGCTGCTGCGATTTTTTGCGTTCCGCGCGGCCGTCCAGAAAATTTTGGCTGATCCCGCGATCATAGGGCGTCCCGGTGATTTCGCTTTCGCCGTCGCAGAAGATGACGACGGTGAGCCGTTCGGAATCGGCGACGACCCGGCCCAGCAGCGGCTCCAAGGTGGCCAATTGCGAATCGCCGGTGAAGACCCGCGAATTCAGGAAGGCCGTCAGGTTGGTGGTCAGGCTCATGGTCTGGCTCGAATCCCAGACCGTCACTGGAAATTGTCCGGCGTGCAGCTTCTGGTCAAAAGTCCAGACGCCGATGTTGTCGCCGGCCTGCAAGCGCCCCTCGGCACCGGTGGCCAAAAAGTTTTTCAAGACCTCCTCCGTCGCCGGCAGGCGTTTCTTCATCGCGGATGAAAGGTCAAAAACGAAGAGCCAGCGCTCCGGCCCCTTCGGCTGGGCCAAGGCGCTTGCCGGCAGCAGCAGCGCCGCCAGCAGCAAGCCCAGCAGCGCCTTGGCGGCGGCGGAAAATAGTTTGTGGCGTGGCGGACGATTCATGGTTCAGCGCGCGCGGAAAAACCGGCGGCGCTCGGAGCGGTTGTGATTGTTGAGGTTTTCCGTCAGGTTCGCCAGCGCATTCTGGATCATGGCGATGAAGTTGCCGCAGCTCGCCACCGAGCCGCCGAAGCCGCTGACCGTGTCGCGCTCCGCGAAATCGTCCGTCACCACCAGCACCTCGCCGTAATCTTGAAACCGGTGCGCCGCGCGCTCGATCAAATCGTCCGCCGTCTGGCCGGCGCTGGAAAACAAAACTTCCACGGATTTGCCGGAATCATTTTTTGGCTTTGTCCGCCGCGCGCCGCGTCCGTCGAAGAAAACCGTCACCGGCGTGCCGCAGGCGTCCTGATATTGCGTGAGGATTTCCACCAGCGCGTCGCGGGCCGGCTCGGAATGGCGCGGCGCGCCTTCTGCCAGCTCCGGCCAGGTGTGCAGCAGGCTGTAGCCATCAACCAAAATACGAACCAACGCCATGGTTAGAGCATATTCACGCCGGCCGTTTTCGTCCATGAAACAAAGCTGTCGGCGGCTAAAAATAAAAACGCCCGTTTCAGATTTCTGAAACGGGCGTGAAGACTGAAGTTTGAATTAGCGCGCCAATTGCAGCGAGATTTCGGTGGCCAGTTCGTGGGACAGATCCACATCGCTGCCGCCCCAGCTGCCGCGCGTCTGCACGTCCACCTGCGTGGTCTTGGGATCCACGGCTTCCACGCGAATCCAGACGTTCTTCTGGTTGACCTTGCCTTCGAGGGAGCGGGTGGCGTTGGTGTTGTCGTGCGGGATGTATTCGGTGAGGAGCACGCCGTTGTTCTGGATAACGACGACGGAGGCTTGATAAACCTGATCCAACGTGCGCTGGTAGCGGTTGCTCAATGTGTCCTTGCTCCAGGTGCTGGCGAAGGTGTGCGTGTCGCTGACGGTTTTGACGCAGCCGGTGGCGGCCAAGGCGGCTCCGGCGAGGACGGCGAGAAATTTAATTTTCATATGCAGACAATGCACCCGAAAACGGCGCGCGCGTCAAGCACGATTCGTCGCCGGTAGCCGGCGGCGATTATTTGCAACTTTCAACCGGCCGTGGTTTTGAATACAAGACCTTATGCCGCAGTTTTCCTACAAGGCCCGCAAACGTTCCGGCGAACTCGTCGAGGGCGTGCTCGAAGTGCCGGACCGCGCCGCCGCGCTGGCGCAGATTCAGCGCTCCGGGCTGTTCCCGCTGGCCGTGGCCGACGTGAAGGCCGGCGCGGTGCCCGCCGGCAAGGGCGCGGCCAAGGACGGCGTGAACCTGATGTCGCTGCTGCCGCAGTCCATGCGCGCGCAGATGTCGCAGAAGCGGAAACCGAAGTTGCAGGAGCTGGCGACGTTCACCACGCAACTGGCAAATTTGCTCAACTCCGGCATGCCGCTGACCGTGGCGCTGACCAGCATGACGCATTTGCAGACGAAGGGCATTCCCGCCGAGGTCAGCCGCGAGTTGAAACAGGAGGTGACGGAAGGCCGGGCACTCTCGGACGCGATGACGCGGCAGCCGCGAATTTTTTCCGACCTGTATGTCAACATGGTGCGCGCGGGCGAATCGTCCGGCTCGCTCGTGCCGGTGCTGCGGCGCATGGCCACGCACTTCCAGCAGTTCGCCGAGGTGCAGTCCAAGTTCAAGTCCGCGATGATCTATCCGGTGATGGTGATTATCGTGGGGCTGTTGCTCGTGACGTTTTTCATGACGGTGATGATGCCGAAGTTCATCGAGATTTTTAACGGCTTCAACATCCAGCTGCCGCTGCCAACGCGGTTTCTAATCGGCATGAGCCGGATGTTCACGGCGTATTGGTGGCTGATGGTGCTGACGGTGATCGCGGTGGTCATCCTGTTCAAGCGTTTCCAGTCCAGCGCCGCCGGCGCCCGGAAGCTCGACGAGTGGCGGATGAAACTGCCGGTGTTCGGAAAGGTGGTGCAGATAAATCTGTTCGGGCAGTTCGCGCGGACGCTGGGCACGCTCCTGCAAAACGGCGTGCCGGTGCTGACCGCGCTGAAAATCACCGAGCAGGTCATGTCCAACAGCCTCATCCGCGAGGCCATTGCCAAGACGCGCGAGGCGGTGACGGACGGCAAGACGCTCGCGCAGCCGCTGGCGCAGAGCAAGCTGTTCCCGCAACTGATGGTGGATCTCGTCCGCATCGGCGAGGACACCGGCGACGTTCCCGGTGCGCTGAACAACCTGGCCGACACTTACGAAACTGAATTGCAAATCGCGCTGCGCGTGATGAGCGACCTCATCGGGCCGGTGCTGATCATCGTGATGGCCATTGTCGTCGGGTTCCTGCTGCTGAGCATCTTCCTGCCGCTGTTCAAGCTGATTTCGTCCATCCATTGATGAAATTTCAAATTTCAAATTTCAAATTTCAAATCACGGCTACGGAAACAGGTTCGCCATTTGAAATTTGCCGTTCACGATTTTGCCGCGCGTTCACGCTCATCGAAATCATGGTTGTGATCGCCATCATCGGGCTGGTGGCGGCGATGGGGATGCCTTCGATCATCAAGGCGTTGCAAAAAGATGGGATGCGCAAGGCCTTGAGCGATTTTCAGGATGTGTGTTTCACGGCGCGCGAGCGCGCGATTTTCAGCCACCAGAAAACCTCAGTGCTGATCCATCCGGCGCAGGGCGACTTCAGCGTGGACGGTGCGGCCGCCGGCACGGTCAACCACGGCAAGGTTGCTGCCAGCACGCTGCCGGACGACATCAAGTTCGCGATGCTGGACATTTTCCGGCAGGACTATTTGGAATCGGACTGGGCGCGGATTTTCTTTTATCCCGACGGGACCTGCGACGAATCGGTCGTCGTGCTGCTGGGCCGGGGTGAGTCGGAAAAAATCACCCTGGACTACGCCACCGGCACGCCCATCGTCAGCGATGTGAACCAATGAAAATTGCGCCAAGCCATTTTGCCCGCCGGCGGGGGTTTTCGCTGCTGGAGGTGATGATTGCCATCGCCATATTTTTCCTCGCCGCGTTCTCGATCCTGAGCCTGGTTTCGAGTTCGCTCGCCAACGCGCGGCGTTTGCAGCGGCCGCTGGTGGACGCCGGCCCGGTGCTGGCGACCTACGCCAACACGAACATTTTGATCGAAGGCACTTACTCCGGCAACATGGCGGAAATCCTCGGCGCCGCCTACCGCGATTACAACTGGACGGCGGACATCGAGGAGGTCGCCACCAACAAGCTGTTCAGCGTGGAATGTGTCGTTCTGTATCGCGGTGCCCGCGCGCCGGTTTCGGATTTGACCACGCTGCTTTACCGCCCGCAGTCGCCGGCCGGCAGCATGGAAGGCGCGAACTTCGTCCACAAATGAAATTACGAATTTCAAATTTCAAATTTCAGCTGGCGGACTCGGGCGGAGCTTCGTTCCGTCAAAACCGCCGTTCACCATCTGCCCGCGCGTTCACGCTCATTGAGATCATGATTGCCATCGCGGTGTTCACGATGGTCATCGCGGCGATCTATGCGACGTGGGCGGTGATCATGAAGTCCAGCCAGGTCGCGCGGGACGTGGCCGCGCAGGCGCAGCGCCAGCGCATCACGCTCCGCACCATCGAGGATTCGCTGATGGCCGTGCAGTCGTTTCAGGCGTCGCCGCAGTATTACAGCTTCGTCGTGGCGGGCGACGAGGACGCGTCGGTGCTGAGCTTCACCGCGCGGGTGCCAGAGGTTTTCCCGCGCAACGGCAAGTTCGCCAGCCCGATCACCGGGCGCGATTTCAACTTGCGCCGGCTGACGTTTTCGCTCGAGGCCGCCGGCGGCTATGAGAAGAACCTCGTGCTGCGCCAGAACCCGGTGCTGATGGACCTCGACGCCGACGAGCAGCAGTTCCCGCTCGTGCTGGCGCGCAACGTCCGCAAGTTTGCGGTGGAATGCTGGGACCCGGTGAAGAAGGACTGGGTCAAAGAATGGCTCGACACCAACACCAATTCCATCCCGACGCTGCTGCGCGTGAACCTGGTGCTGGGCGGCAACACCGCCGCCGGCGCGGCCGCGCCGGATTTCGCGGTGGCGCGGCTTTATTCCCTGCCGTCGCAGAGCCTGCCGGCCGCCGTGCAAAACGGCGGCGGCGCGCCCATCACGCCAGCCGTCCCGCCGCCGCAGATCAAGCCATGAAAATTTTCCGCCATTCCCGTCGCGGCTTCGCCGTCATCGTCGTCATGGTGGCGGTGACGGTGCTGTCCATCTTGGCGGGCGCGCTGGCGGTCTTCATGAAGGTGGAATCGCAGCTCGCGCAAAACGGCAACGACGACGAAAAGCTTTTATGGATCGGCCGTGCCGGCGTGGAGCGCGCGTGCTGGATTCTCGCGCAGGAGCCGGGCAGCCCGACTTGCCTGAAACAAATCTGGGCCGGCGGCCCGGGCTACGGGCCGGAGACGAACAGCCCGCTCGCCGGCATCTCGCTGGAAAATTTTCCCGTCGGCGACGGCACGGTCTCGCTGCACATCATTGAGCAGGAAAGTAAAATTAACATCAACCGCGCCGACACCGCGCTGCTGAACCAGATTCTCACGACGATGGGCGCGGATGCCGGCTCCATTTCGCTCGTGTCCGATTCCATCCAGGACTGGATTGACGCGGACGACGCCACGCGGCCCGCCGGCGCGGAGAGCGACTATTACCAGGGGCTGACGCCGCCGTATAACGCCAAGAACGCGCCGATTGATGACATCGAGGAACTGCAATTGATCAAGGGCGTCACGCCGGAAATGTTCAAGGGCACGCCGCCGGACCCGGACGCCCCGTTCCAGCACCACAAGCTCGGCTTCGGCAATGCGCCGGGGCAGGCGCCGGATTACATCTTCGGTCTGCGCGACGTGCTGACGCCCTATTCCAGCGGCAAGATCAACATCAACATCGCCGACAGCAACGTGCTCGCCTGCATCCCCGGCATGGACGGCGAGGCCATCCAGAACATCATGACCTATCGCAGCAGCGCGGGCGGCTACGATAATTCCGACGGCGTCTTTCAAAACCTCGGCCCCTTGAACGCCATGATTTCCAACCCGCTCGGCCAGCAGCAGATCGGCCGCTATCTGGACGTGCACGGCGCGGTCTATGAGGTCCACGCCACCGCGCAGGCCGGGACGAGCCAGCGCGAGTTCATCGCCGTTGTGCTGCGCAACGGCAATAGCGTCACGGTCGTCGGCTTCCACCCGAAATGAGTTGAATTCACGCGCCCGCCCGCTATTGTTGCCCCATGCGCGCGCTCTTGATTTTGCTGCTCACGCTCGGCCTTTGTGCCGCGGCCAACGCCGCCGGCGCGGTGACCGGTCGCGTCGTCAAGGTGCTGCCGCTGCTGCTCGATTTGAAGGGCCGCACCGCGCTCTCGCCGAGCCTCTTCGACCGCGACGCCTATCAGGCCAAGCTGCGGCAGGAGACCAACCAGATTTCCGCCATCCGCTACGACGTGCAGTGGTCCGCCAAAAATGCGGGCGAAGCCAAATTAAAAATCCAACTCGAGCTGCGCGGCGTCAGCACCAACAGCCTGCCGAAATTCAAGACGCTCGAAGCCGAGGCCACCACCGGATTTCTGGACAATTGGACCTCGCTCACGCTGACTGGCGACGAGTTCAAAAGTTTTGGCGGCGTCACCGCCTGGCGCGCGACCCTGTGGGACGGCGACCGGCAAATTGCCGAGCAGAAATCCTTTTTGTGGTGAACCGCTGAACTGTTTTTCCGCCGCATGATTCCCGTCAAAATCTACTGCGAATGCGGCCAGAAATACGCCTTTGAAGTCCAGCCGCACGACGGCTGGATGCCCGTGCCCGTCGCCTGTCCCGTCTGCAAGCGCGACGGCACGCCGCAGGCCAACCAGTTCCTCGCCAGGATTCTCAAGGGCAAGACCCAGCCGCTGCCGCCGCCCACCGTCAACTCGCTGCTGAACTCCGTCCAGTCCAGCCTCGCGCCGCATCTGGTGGACGCGCTCAAGGACGCCGTCGTGCAGGAGCTGGCCGCGCAGCGCCGCGAACTCCTCGCCGGCCAGCAGGCCGCCGCCGCCGAGCTGACCGAGCTTGCCCGCCGCCTCGAAGCCGTCCAGACGCCGATGCTCGAACGCCTGCGCGCCTACGAAGCGCGCATCGGCGAATTGGAACGCGACCTCGCCGACCAGTCGAAGGAAAACCGCGAGCTGCTGAAGTTGAAGATAGATTTGCTCCGCGAAAAAATCGAGACCGAGCGCACCGCCAGCCGCATCGTGAATTTTAATTGAAGTTGTTTAACTGGCGGCGCGGAATTCGTTGCAGCCTGTCAAGCTGTTGGGCGGTATGATTTGAACAATTAGCATTCTCAAAATCCTAATAATAAACCGGGGGGAACTCCCCGGCATTACCCCCAGATTCTGTTTTGTATCGCTGTGTTTGTTCACCAGCCACGGAACCAGTTATAACCATGTTCTGGCCAGCGCAGATTCCAGAACCAAATCCCAAGCCGGAATACGAGGTTGACAGGATATAATTGGTGGAATCATCGGTCGCATTGTAAAATTTTACTTTTCCATAACAGTTCAGGCTGAAGGAGACCGACGATCCATTGTAGGCGATAATGGCGGTCGTCGGCTCGGTTAAATTGCTGACGTATCGTTTTGTCGTTATAAATAGTCTATAATCCATGACGTTCGTCATGTAGGTGATGTTGAGAAGCCCGCTGTTCACGTTTGTAAAAATCGTATTATCCTGCCTGAAGATGTAAAACACATCGCTGGCCAGCCATAGCTTGGCATTCGGCGGGAGCGTGAAACCCTCGTCGGTTGCAATCATGGCCAGTAACGTTTTGGTATTGATCTTTAACTTCGTTGTGGTCGCCCTTTCATCAAGAACGACATTGCCTGTCGGGACTACATCAGTTGGAACTTGTTGCACTTGACAAACCAGTTCAATGTTAAGCGGGCAATAAATATTCAAGGCTTGCGCTTGAACGTTTGCTGCCGCTAATCCGAAGGCCACCAATGTGCATAATATTTTGATTTCTTTCATGTTTATTTTTCAACAATCTCTTGTTTCTCCTTATGCTACCGCCTCACAATTAATCATCAGCATCAGCCTTTCGCCTTTTTCTCCTGCGCCAGCAGCGCGCGTTCGTAGCAGTCCAGCGCCTCGTCATACCGCCGCAGCCGGTTCAGCAAACCGCCCTTGTGCAGGTGCGCAATCGCCAGCGCGCCGTCCGCCGCGATGGCGCGGTCGCAGCTCGCCAGCGCCTCGTCGTTGCGCCCCAGCTTTTCCAGCGCCACCGCCCGCTTGACCAGCGCCTCGGCATTGGCCGGGTGCGCCGCGAGAAATTTCTCCGCCGCGTCCAGCGCCGCCTGCGGCTGGTTGCCGTCCAGCAACTTTTGAATGTCCGCCAGCGGGTCGCCGGCTTTCGCCGCCGCGATGTCCGGCAGCAGCTTTTGCCCGCCTTCCAACTCGTTGATGCGTTTCTCCAGTTGCCCCACCACGTCCAGCAGCCGCGCGTTGGAACTTTCCACCGTCGCGCGCCCCGGCGCGGCGAGCTGATGCACCATGCCGGCATTGGCGATGGCCGCCTGATGCTGCGAGGAAATCTCCGCAAGCTGCGTGAACGCGCGCCACTGGAAATAGACCATCAGCAGCATGATGCCCAGCCCCGCCAGCCCGAACGCGCCCGCGAGGAACAGCGTGAGCCGCTGCGTCTGCCGCGCCGCCTCCGCGTCCGCGCCGTGCTGCGCCGCGACCGACTGCTCCAGCGTCTGCAGGCGCGCCGCCAGCATATCGGCGTTGCTTTTGGCGGTGTCCGCCGCCGCCTGCTGGTTCTCCTCGATGGCGAGCTGCGTGGCGTGGATCTGCTCCTGGATTTGGAGATAATTCTTGGAAACGTCGTCGCGCGCGCCGTTCGTGGAGGTGTTGGCGTCCTGTGCGAGGACGTTGAGCGCCAGCAGCAGGCCGGCACAGATCGCGAATAATTTCCGGGGCAAATTCATATCAAAGGAAAACAGCGTGGCAGCAGATAAAATGAAGTCAAGTCTCACAGACGCGTTCGCTGACAGGATGAACAGGATTTTCAGGATGCAAAACAAATCCTGTCCATCCTGCAATCCCGTCGTGTTTTATTTTGTCAAATCAAACTCCAGCCGCGTGCGCGAGCCGGTCTGGACATTGCGGATTTCCATCTCCTGCAATTCCCACTGGCCGTTAACCTTCTTGAACGACTTCGGCGCGAAATCTTTCAGCAGCCGGCCGTTGAAATCATAGGCCTCGGCCTCCAAGATGCCGCCGGTTTCCTTGTCAATCCACGACAGCACGCGCGAATAGCCGTTCGTGGCCGGATTCGGATTAGTGCTTTCCAGCAGCGTATAAGCGCGTCCGCGTTTCACGCTGGTTGGGTTGGGCAAAACCTTCTGCGCCGGCCAGTGGAAAAATTCCAGGCCGAGGTCGGCAACCCAAAAGTCTGACTGTTTATAGACGCTAGACGATAAATCTTTATCAGATATTTGGCCGATACCATCGCTGGCCGGCCCCAAATGCCAATGCCGAGTCATGTCGTATTCAACTGGGAAATTCGCAGAATCAAAATGCTTAATAATAATCATGGTGGCGATTTCATCCGAAATTTTAGAATCAGATTGGACTGCCCCGAATACATTGGTGGTATCGCCAAAAACATAGGTGCTTAACCAGACAAAACTTGTATTTTGTATGCGGGTGTCCAATTGGATTTGCCTGCCGGTGCCAAATTGGAAAAAGTAGTTATAATTAGTTCCTTTCCCATCTTTGATTTTCATCAAGCCATTCAGCCATACGTTAGTTTCTGGGATTGCCGAAATAATTTTCTGCGCCAGTTGGCGGCCTTGAATTTCCGCGTCGGACAAAGTGTTCGTCGTCTCCGCCGCCGCGCCCACGGCCAAAAAACAAACCAGCGCGGCCAGCGCACCGGTGGCGGGGCGAAAATCAGTCCAGAACTTCATGCGCAACGCTAGGGCGTCCGCCGGTGGCTGTCCAGAAGGGATTATGAAAAATGCCGTCACGCCGCCGGCATCTGTCCTTCTTTGCGGTTGGGGCGGCCGACGACGGCATTTGCATCCGCTGGCCGCCGGTTTCCGCCCAGCCGGGTCAAAAACCAACCCAAAACCGGAAACTGAGGCGTTTTTGGCAAAAAGCCGCGCTTTTCCGCTAAAAGTGCCCCATCATCGCCTGCATCTCGTTCAGCGGGCAATGGCCGTATGTGCCGGACACAAACAATGCGCCGCAGGCCGCCAACCGCGCGAAGATTTTTTGAGGAGGCAGCCGCCACCATGGCAGCGGCAGGCGTGGGCGCAGAGGAGATCGCAGGTCGGCTGGCCGGTGTAATCGGCGAGCAGTTCAAAATTCCGGCCGGTGAGGAACCGTTCGCCGCGTTCCCATTTGCTGATGGTGGCGATGGAGTAGCCCAGTTCGGCGACGATTTGTTTTAGGGGAATTTTTTCTGGCCCCGCCATTCCCTGAAGGCGGCGGCAAAACTTTTCCGCACGCTGCATTTGAATCCCGGTTCCCGAAGCACGGCAAACTTCATCACAAGCCAGCACCGGTGGGAAGCAACAAATTGATCCGGCTTGAACGGAGTGCCCGCCCCCGCAACCTGACCGGATGAGGCCGGAACCTCGCTTTTTATTTGCCACGCCGGCGGCAGGGCTGGCGGTGGCCGGAGCCAAAGATCAGGCGGTGGCCGATGGATTCGTAATTGTCAGATTTTTCAGTTCACCGCTGGGAAGCAACACTGCGGCTCTGGCCCAGATGCTTGGCCACCGCCTCCGTGCGGGAGCGCACATGGAGTTTCTCATAGACGTGCCGGATGTGCGTGTGCACCGTCGCGTAGCTCACCTTCATCTGCTCGGCGATTTCCTTGTAGAGAAAACCCTTCGCCAGCAGGTCCAAAACCTCCGCCTCGCGCGGGGAAAGGCTCTGCGCCTCGGCGGACGCCACCGCCGTCTGCTGGAACGACTGGACAATTTTCCGCGCGATGTGACTGCTCATCGGCGAGCCGCCCCCCTGAACTTCCTTGATGGCGGCCAGCAACTCCGCCGGCGGCGTCTGCTTGAGCATGTAGCCGGTGGCGCCCGCCGCCAGTGCGTTGAAGATGTGCTCGGTGTTCTGATACACGGTGAGCATGATCAACTGGGTGCCGGGCAACTGCGGCTTGAGCCGCCGCACGCATTCCACGCCGTTCATGCCCGGCAGGTTGATGTCCATCAGCACCACTTCGGGGAGGATTTTTGGCAGTTCCTTCAGTGCCTCCTCCGCGCTGCCGTGCCGGCTCACGCACCGGAAGCCCGGCGCGCCGTCAATCAGCTTGGCCAGGCTGCCCCGCACCTGGGCATTGTCCTCGACGATGGAAACAGAAATGCTCATTCAAGGCAGCGCTTTCTGGAAATGGGAAATAAAACCGGCGGCACCGTATTCGGCGAAGCGGTCTGTGCCGGCCAAGAATTTTATTGCTCTCATGTTGCGATCAAATTTATTCCGGATCACCGGCCCGACCTTTGGCCACCGCCGACGCCGGCCGGTGGTTGAGGGGCACGGTCATTTCCACCCGCGTCCCCCGCCCGGCCTCGCTGCGAATGTCGCACCGGCCGCCAACGCTGGCCAGCCGTTTCCCCAGGTTGCCCAGCCCGTAGCCGGACGCCAGCCGGTCCGCACCGATGGCGGTGTCGCCGCTGCTGGCGGACAGGCCGCGGCCGTTGTCCTCGATGATCAGCGTGAACTCCGCCGGCGCGAGCCGCAGCCGCAGCCAGACTTCCGTGGCCTTGGCATGCTTGACAATGTTGTTCAACGCCTCCTTCAGCGCGAGAAATAAATTGTAGCGCAGCTCGGCGTCCACCGGCGCCGCTGGCAGGTTCACCGGCAGATCCGCGCGGAACCGGACGCCCGCCACGCGCAAAAAATCTTCCGCGTAGGCCGAGACGTAGTCCAGCAGCCCTTCCAGTGTGTCGTGCTCCGGATCCACGGCCCAGACAATCTCATCCATCGCCTTGGTGATTTTCCGCGCGGAATCGGAAATGCGCTGGAGGTTCGCCGGCATCTGCTCCGGCTCGCGCCGCGCCAGCTCGGTGAGCAAGGTAATCTGCGTCAATCCCGCGCCGACGTCGTCATGGATGTCGCGGGCGATGCGGGCGCGGTCGCGCTCGATGGCGTTCTGCTGCTCCAGCCGCGCCACCCGGCGGCGGTATTTCCGCGTGGCCGCGCGCCGCACGCCGAACGCCACGCCGCCAATAACCAGCGCGCCGATGAAAATGAAAAATGACGCGGTCTGGTAAAAGTAAGGTTCCACCGTGAACCGGACGGCCGCCCCGACGTTGTTCCAGATGCCCTGGCTGTTGCAGGCGATGACGTGGAAGCGGTAGCGGCGCGGGGGCAGATGGCCGTAGTGGGCGGTGCGCAGCGTCTCCGCGTCCACCCAGCCGGAATCAAACCCGTCCAGCCGGTAGCGGAACCGCGCGCGGTCGCCGGCGTCGAAATTCAGCGCCGCGAACCGGAAATCAAACTGCGTGCGCCCCGGCGGCACGATGATTTCGCCGCCGGTGAGCGGCACCGGTTCGCCGTCCACACGGAACTCCTCGACCAGCACCGGCGGCGGCGCGGACCGGGCCGTCAATTGGTCCGGATCCACCCACACCACGCCGCGCACGGTGGTGAACCATAATTTCCCGTCCGCCCCGCGCCAGCACGCCGGCTGGTAGCCGTCCGAACATTCCAGCGCCGGCAAACCGTCGTGCCGGCCATAGGCGATGTAGTCCAACGCCGCCGCCCGGCCGTCCGCGACGGCGTTCAATGCCAGCTTGTTCACGCAGAGAATTCCCTGGTGCGTGCCCAGCCAGAGCCGGCCGTGGCCGTCCTCCAAAATCTGGCTGATGACATCCGCCGGCAGACCTTGTTTGGCGGTGATGCGCGAAAATTTTCCGTTCTGGAACCGCACCAGCCCGCCGCGGAACGTCCCCGCCCAGAGCGTGCCGGACGCGTCCGTGTGCAGCGAATAGACCGCCTGGTCGGACAGCGCGTCCGCCGCGTGAAACGCCTGTAGTTTTTCCGGGGTGCAATGAAAAATTGTGCCGTCATCCGCGCCGGCCCAGATGTTTCCGTCCGGCGTCTCCGCCAGCGCCCGGACCGCCGGCAGCGGGGAGCCGTCGGCGTTGGTGCTCAAAATTTGCCGGTCGGTGCCCGCCGCCCAGGCAACGCCCGCTTTGGTGCCCAGCCACAGCCGGCCCAGACGGTCGGACAGGATGGTTTTGACGCCATGCATATCCCACTCCGAGCGCCGCGCCTGCCCGTCGTTGAATTCATACAGCGACTCGCCTTCCGCCGCGCTCAGCCACGCGCCGCCGCCCGGCTGCGGGAAAATGGAAAACACAAAGTTCGCCGCCGCGCTCGCGCCGATGGCGAAGCGCGTGATTTTTTCGCCGTCCCAGCGGCACAGCCCGCCGCCGCCAGTGCCGATCCAGACCGCGCCGTTCGTGTCCTGGCAGACCGACAGCGCCGTCCGCACCGGCAGGCCTTCGGCGAGGCCAATCACATGAAACTGCCGGTCGCGCAGGCGCACCAGCCCGCCACGGTCCACGCCCGCCCAGATGCCGCCGTCGCTGCCTTGGAACCACGCGCCCACACGGTCGCCCGGCAGGCCGTTCAGCGTCGTGAGCCGCTGGAACCGTCCGTCCGGCGTGATGTGAAACAGCCCGTTGCCATAATGGTTGAACCACACGCCGCCGTCGCGATCCTCGTGCATGCCCATCGCGCGGCCGGAGGCCCAGCCAAGCAGGCCGCGCCATTCGACCGCCTCCGCCACCCACGCGCGACCCTCCATTTTGCGCAGGCGATCGCCGTCCTGCACCCACAGCGCGCCCGACTTGGTGGGAAACAGCAGCCACGGCACAAAATTTCCCGTGCTGTTCGTCGGTGTCATGTCTTCAAACCGGGTGCCGTCCCAGCGGGCAATTTTGTTGTCCGCCCCGGCCCAGACCCGGCCATGGGCGTCGGCCGTCAGGCTGTAAATATGCGTGCCCGCCAGGCCGCCATCCCCCGGCAGTTCTTGAAAGCCGCCGTCCGCGAACCGCAGGATGTGCGCGTCGCGCGTCAGGAACCACAGGCTGTCTGCCACATCCGCGCAATAATAAATGGGGCGCGAACCCGCCGGCGGCGCGGTCACGTTCCAGTCCGCGTTGGTGTTCGCCGGATCGCGCCGCAGCACATCGCCAAACTGCGTGACGAACTCCACTAGGTTGGTTGACGAGACCGCCAACGTCGTGTGCAAATCAAACGTGGCCTGATCCGGCCACTCCTTGCGGAACACGCCATCGCGGTAGGACGTCAGCCCGCCGCGAAACGTGCTGATCCACAGCGTGCCGTTGGCATCGACCGACAGGCCCTGCACGCGCGACTGGCTCAACTCCGGCGTGCTGACCGGGTCGAACGAGACAAACCGCGCGCCGTCGAACCGTGCCAGCCCGTTGTAAGTGCCGACCCACAGGTAGCCGTCCGGCGTTTGGGCGATGGCAGTGACCGTGCTGCTGGGCAGATTATTTTCCGTGTCCCAGACATCCACGAGATAGTCTGCGGACGCCGCCGCCGCGCGCAGCGCGCAGGCCAGCAGCCCGATCGCCGCCCACCGTCTCGTGATGGCAAAAAATTTCATCGGCACAGCGCCACCGGCGCGGCGATGCACGGTCCGGCCGGCGCGCGGCGGTTGTTTTATCATCGTCGGATTGAAGCAAATTATGACATCGCCCCGGACAGAACGCGAGCGCGGAAGTTTTGGCCCGGCATCCACAATTCAGGTGACTTGTCTTTCCACCGGCTTTGCGTGAACCTGTTGGTTCAACAAAGAAATTTCATGACTCTCCGCCACCTTGCCCTACTGGCCGTGACCGGCCTGTTGCCGTTCGTCGCCCCGGCGCGGCAGACCGAAAATTTCGACGCCGGCTGGCGCTTCCTCCAGGCCGACGCGCCCGGCGCGGAGACAAATAATTTTGACGATGCCGCGTGGCAAAAACTCAACCTGCCGCACGACTGGAGCATCGCCGGCCCGTTTGCGGAAACGAACAAAACCGGCGGCGCGGGCGCGTTCCTGCCCAGCGGCGTCGGCTGGTATCGCAAACATTTAACGCTGCCGGAAACGGATTCCAACCAATGCGTGTCCGTCGCCTTCGACGGCGTGATGCAGAACAGCGACGTTTGGATCAACGACTTTCATCTCGGCCATCGTCCGAACGGCTACGTCAGTTTCAGCTACGAACTCACCGGCCATTTGAATTTTGGCGGCGACAATGTCCTCGCCGTGCGCACGGACACTTCGGCGCAACCGGCCTCGCGCTGGTATACCGGCGCGGGGATTTACCGGCACGTTCGGCTGGTCGTGAACGACCCAATTCATTTTTTGCCAAACGGAATTTTTATTTCCACGCCGCAAGTTTCTGCAGAACAAGCCACGGTCCACCTGCAAACCACCGTCACCAACCAATCTGCGGTTCAAAACGGAATTTTCATCGTGGCCACCTTGCTGGATTCGACGGGCAAAATTGTCGGCTCGGCTGAAACTTACGGCCAGACTCTCGAATCTGGAAAATCCGCGCAAATAGAACGGGATATCATCGTCAAAAACCCGCAGCTCTGGAGTTTGGAAAAGCCGGTTCTTTATCGAATGGTTGTCACTGTCAAATCCGGGATAAACGGCCCAATTAGCTATACGATTCCTACAACGCTTGATTCCGAAACAAATTCCTTCGGCATCCGCGACGCGCATTTTGAAGCGGACACCGGTTTCTGGCTCAACGGAAAAAATATCAAAATCAAAGGCGTTTGCCTGCACGCCGAAGGCGGCGCTTTCGGCGCGGCGGTTCCGCTTTCCATTTGGGAGGCGCGGCTGAAAACCTTGAAGACATTGGGTGTAAATGCCATCCGCACCGCGCACAATCCGCCGGCGCCGGAATTTCTCGGCTTGTGCGACCGGTTAGGCTTCCTCGTGATGGACGAAATGTTCGACTGCTGGACGGTCGCGAAAAATCCTTACGACTACCATTTGTTTTTCAACGACAGGTCGCACACGGACGAGCGCGACGCCATCGCGCGCGACCGCAATCATCCGAGCGTCATTCTCTATTCCGTCGGTAATGAAATTCACGACACGCCGCAGGCGGACAAGGCGAAGAAAATTCTTTCCGGCCTGGTCGCCGTCGCACACGCCGCCGACCCGACACGGCCGGTGACGCAGGCGCTGTTCCGCCCGAACGTCAGCCACGATTATGACGACGGCCTCGCGGACCTGCTCGATGTCGTCGGGCAAAATTATCGCGAAAAAGAAATCCTCGCCGCGCACGAACAGAAACCGTCGCGCAAAATTCTCGGCACGGAAAACACGCATGACCGCAACCAGTGGCTCGCCGTGCGCGACCACGCGCCTTACGCCGGGCAGTTTTTGTGGACGGGCATTGACTATCTCGGCGAGTCGCGGCGCTGGCCGGTCATCGGCCACGGCTCCGGTTTGCTTGACCGCACGGGCGCGGTCCGTCCGCTCGCGCGCGAGCGCGAGAGCTGGTGGAGCGCCGCGCTGATGGTCGCCATCACGCGCCGCGTGGCGCAGACCGAAGCGATGCCAAACGATCCCGGCTACGGCGCGGAGGAAAAGCACACGCAGGTTTTGTTTGCCGACTGGACGCCGAGAAGCTTGGGGCCGCACGACGAGAATGTGGAAATTTATTCCAACTGCAAGGAGGTCGAGCTGTTCCTGAATGGCCGGTCGCTCGGCTCAAAGTCCCTTAACGCCGACGCGTCGTCGCGCAACTGGCAGGTGCCGTTCGCCCCGGGCACGCTCGAGGCCGTCGGGCGCAACGGCGGCAAAATTGCCGCCACCGACAAGTTGCAAACCGCCGGCAAGCCGGCAAAAATAATTTTGTCCGCCGAAACCCAAGCCCTTACGCCGGGCTGGGACGACGTGGCGATTGTCCGCGCCAAAATCACGGACGCCGAGGGCGTTGAAATCCCGCGTGCGCAGAACCTGATTGCGTTCAGCCTTTCCGGGCCGGGCACGATTGCGGCCGTGGACAACGGCGACAACACGAGCCACGAATTTTTTCAAACGGATTCCCGCCGCGCATATCTAGGCGAGTGCGTTGCGTTTGTAAAAGCGACGGCGGCGGACGGTGAAATTATTTTGACGGCTACCGCAACAGGATTAACCGACGGCTCGCTCGCCATCAAAACTGCCCAATGAAATTGATTCGCTGCCTGACTTGCGCCATCGCCCTGCCCTTCGCGACGGACGCGGTGGGTTTGAGCGTGACGCATTCGCCGGCGGCGGATGATTTTATTTTGGCGACCAACGGAACTGCGGGCGCAATTTTTATCGGGCCGGACGAAGACCCGGCGGTGCGGCGCGCGGCGGGCGATTTGGCGGAGGATTTTGCACGCGTGACGGGAACCAAGCCGGAAATTCAAAACAATTTTTCCGACACGGAAAAAATCAGCGTCCTCGTCGGCACGATTGGGAAAAGTGAAGTCATTGACCGGCTCGCGGCGGAAGGAAAGCTGGCGACCAACGGCGTCAGCGGCGCGTGGGAAAGCTATGTTTTGCAGGTCGTGAAAAACCCCGCGCCGGGCGTGGAAGCGGCGCTGGTCATCGCCGGCAGCGACCGTCGCGGGACAATTTACGGCCTCTATCAGCTCTCGGAAATGATCGGCGTGTCGCCGTGGTATTGGTGGGCGGACGTGCCGGTGACGCTGGCCAAATCTCTTGCGCTGCATGGCGACATTTTGAAACAGCTTCCGCCCGCCGTAAAATATCGCGGCATCTTTTTGAACGACGAAGATTGGGGCTTGCGTCCGTGGGCGTCCAAAACTTTTGACCCGCAAGCCGGCAACATCGGCCCGAAAACTTACGCGAAGATTTTTGAATTGCTGCTGCGACTGCACGCAAATTATCTCTGGCCGGCGATGCACCCCGGCACGGCGGCGTTCAATTCGTTTCCCGACGATGCGAAATTCGCCAATGAATACGGCATCGTCATGGGTTCATCACATTGTGAACAGATGCTGCGCAATAACGTCAGCGAGTGGGACGAAAAAACTTTTGGCGAATATAATTTTGGCACGAATCCCGATGGCGTGTTGAAATACTGGGGGCAGCGCGTCCGCGAAAACGGGAAATTTGAAAACATCTACACGATGGGAATGCGCGGCATTCACGACGGCGCGATGCCCGGCGGCGGCACGACCCACGAAAAGGCCGCGCGCCTGGAAAAAATTATTTCGCTCCAGCGCGAGATGCTGGCGCGCAACGTCAACACCAACGTCGCAGAAGTGCCGCAGATTTTTTGTCCTTACAAAGAAGTGTTGCCGCTTTACCGGCTGATGACAAACTTGCCGGACGACATCACGCTCCTCTGGCCGGATGACAATTACGGCTACGTCCGCCAATTCTCCAGCGCGCGCGAATGCGCCCGCAGCGGCGGCGCGGGCGTTTATTATCACGTTTCGTATTGGGGCGCGCCCCGCGATTATCTCTGGCTCTGTTCCACGCCGCCCGCGCTCATCGCCGAGGAAATGACCAAGGCTTTCGACTACGGCGCGGACAAAGTCTGGATGCTCAACGTCGGCGACCTGAAGCCGGCGGAGCTCGACATCGAGTTTTTCCTCAAGCTCGCGTGGAACCCGCATTCGTGGAACGGCACGAACACTTATGACCTGCTGCAAACGCAGATTGCGCGCGATTTCGGCAATGAACACGCGGCGGAAATCACTGCCATCATGGCGGAATACTATCGCCTGAACTTTCAGCGTAAGCCGGAACACATGGGCTTTCCGACAAATAATTTATTTTCCGCCAACGAAGCGGAGCAACGGCTGGCCGCGTGGAAAAATTTGGCGGCGCGTGCGGGCGTCGTTGAAAAAAGCCTGCGGCCGGAAATGCGCGACTCTTTTTTTGAACTGGTCGGTTATCCGGTCAAGGCGGCGGCGGCGATGAATAAAAAATGTCTCGCCGGCTCATCGCGCGCGGCGGATGAAATCCACCGGCTCACGAAGATTTACAACAACCAGCTTGCGGGCGGCAAATGGCATTTGATGATATCGGACAACCCGCGCAAGATGGTTGATTTGGGCGTGCCAAAAATCCCCGCGACCACCAACGCCGATTTTTCGAGAACAAACCAGCCCATCATACTTGAGGCGGAAAACGCGTCGCGATTTGTTTCCGGCAAAGACGCCAGCTGGCAAAGAATTATCGGCCTCGGCTACAACGGCGAAGCGGTTGCCATTTTTCCAGCGACGGTGGCCGCGCGCGAAACGCCGGAAACAATCTTGGCCGAATCGCCGTGCCTAGAATTCAAAATCAATTTCCCAACCGCCGGAGACTGGAAATTCACCGTCCGCGCGCTACCGACATTTTCCGTCGAGACCGGCCAACCGCAGCGTTATGCGATTGCACTCGATGATGCGCCGCCGAAAATTATTTCGTTGCCATTGAGCCAGGACGAACACAATCGCGTGTGGCAGGAAAATGTTTTGCGCAACGCCGCGCTGGCTGCGAGCGTCCAACCGGTGGCCGCGCCCGGCCGGCATGTCCTCAAAATCTGGATGGTGGATCCGGGAATTGTGATTGACGCGATCGCCGCCGAGGACGGCACCGGCGAAAACCTGGGCTACGTCTGGCCCGCTGAAACCGCGGCGGCCCGGCCGGCGTCACCAGAACTGTCGAGATGATTTTGCGCCGGGTTCTGGCACAATCCCAAAACAGCTTTTGTCCAAACATGAAAACACCCCTTAATTTTGCAGCCGCCGTTTTAATTTTCGCCGTCCTGCCGGCCGGTGTCCTGGCGCAGCCCGCCGCGTCGGACATCATCCGTCCCGACCGGCATTCGGTGGCGATGCCGGCCAACCCCGCGCTGCCGTCGCTGTTTCTCATCGGCGACTCGACCGTGCGCAACGGCCAGGGCAATGGCGGCGGCGGCCAATGGGGCTGGGGCGATTGTCTCGCGCCGTTTTTTGACACGAACAAGATCAACGTCGTCAACCGCGCGCTCGGCGGCACGAGCAGCCGCACGTTTTACCGCGACCGGTGGCCGGCCGTGCTGGCGATGGTCAGGCCGGGCGATTTTGTCATCATGCAGTTCGGCCACAACGACGGCAGCGCCGTCAACGACGCGACCCGCGCGCGCGGCACAATCAAGGGCGTCGGCGATCAGACGCAGGCGATCACTAATTTGGTAACGAAGCAAGCCGAGGTCGTCCACTCGTTCGGCTGGTATGAAAAACAAATCATCGCCGAGGCGCGGGCGAAGGGTGCGACGCCGATGGTCTGTTCGCTCATCCCGCGCAACAGTTGGAAAAACGGCCACGCGGCGCGCAACAAAAATGATTACGCCGGCTGGGCGGGCGAAATTGCAAAATCGGAAAATGCGCCGTTCCTCGACATCAACGAAATCATCGCGCGCCAATACGACCGGCTCGGCCAGGAAAATGTGAGGCCGCTGTTCATCGTCGGCGCGGGCCCGCACACGAGCCGGGCGGGCGCGGAGACAAATGCAGCCTGCGTGGTCGCCGCGCTCAAAGGCTTGAAAGAAAATCCGCTGGCGAAATTCTTTTCGCCCAAGGCGGATACGGTTGCGCCCGCCGATTTGAGCCAGCCCGCGCCGGAATGATTTTATGAACCTGCGACTGGCCGTTTTTGTTTTGGCTTTTTTCTCCGCCGCCGGATGGCTCTGCGCCTCCGAGGACGAGCGGCCCGTGGTGGACGCTTCCAAAATTGCCGCCGAAAAAATTGCGGACGCCGCGCTGCCGACTTTTCACATCGTCGGCGACTCGACCGTGCGCAGCGGCGGCGCGGGCGCGGGCTTGTGGGGCTGGGGTGAACGCCTCGCGCCATTTTTTGACACGAAAAAAATCAACGTCGTCAACCACGCCCTCGGCGGCCGCAGCGCGCGGACATTTTTCACCGAAGGCCGCTGGCAAAAGGTCGCGGACTCGCTCAAGCCCGGTGATTTTGTCATCGTCCAATTCGGCCACAACGACCAGGGGCGCGTCGGCGACCCGGCGAACAAGCATCGCGCCGACGGCGCGGGCATCGGCGACGAGACCGTGCCGGACACGATGCCTGACGGCACGAAAGAGGCCGTCCACACCTTCGGCTGGTATATGGCGAAGTTTGTGACCGACGCCAAGGCGCGCGGCGCGACGGCGATCATTTGCTCGCCGATTCCGCACAAGCAGCGCTGGGAAACCGGCCGCGATTTTGCGAACGTCGCCGAATGGGACGAACAGGTTGCCGGGAAAAACGGCGCGCTTTATTTTGACCTCACGATGGTCATCACCGACGCCTACAAAAAGGTCGGCGCGGAAAAAGTCGCCACCTTTTTTGCCGACAAGGGCACGCACACGAGCGACAGCGGCGCGCAGTTCAACGCCGCGTGCGTCGTCGCCGGGCTGAAAAGCCTGCCGGGCGATCCGCTGGAAAATTATTTTTCCAAAAAGGGAAAAGCCGTCGCGCCATTTCAGGCCGCGCCCAACAAAACAAATTGAGCGATGAAAAATTTTCAGCCCGCCGCAATCATCCTGCTTCCAGCAATCATTTTATCCTTTGGCGGCGTGGCGGTTTGCGCGCAGACCAGCTTCAAGTTCGCGTTCGGCCAGCAGGCGGAGCCGGGCTGGACGCTGGTTTCGCCGACGAACTTTTATTCGGCGGAAGCCGGCTACGGTTTTGAGCCGGGCGCGGAAGTCGGCGGCAAAGATTTTCTCACCGGCGAAAAACCGTTCCTATTTTCCGTGAAGTTGCCGGAGGGAAATTACGCCGTCACCGCGCTGCTCAACGACCAGACCGGCGATTCGGTGACGACGGTGAAGGCCGAGCAGCGGCGGCTGATGCTGGAAAAAATGCTGTTTCATCCCGGCACGCTGGCGGCGCGGACGTTCATCGTAAATATCCGCACGCCGAAGATTTCGGACGCGGAAACAGTGAAGCTCAAGAAGCGCGAGCTGGAAACCGAGACGGTGGACTGGGACGACAAGCTGACGCTGGAATTCAACGGCATCCACCCGACGCTGCGCGTGCTGGTCATCGCGCCGACAAATGTGCCGACGGTTTTCATCACCGGTGACTCGACGGTCTGCGACCAACCGGCCGAGCCGTGGAACAGCTGGGGACAGATGCTGCCGCGCTTCTTCAAGCCGGAAATCGCCGTTGCCAATTACGCCGAGTCCGGTGAGACGATCAGGAGTTCGCTCGGCGCGCACCGCTTCGACAAGGTTTTTAGCCTGATGAAACCGGGCGATTATCTGTTCGTGCAGTTCGGCCACAACGACATGAAGGACAAGGCCACGAACGCGCTGGAAATTTACAAAAGCAACTTGAAAAAAATTGTCGCCCGCACCCGCGCGCTCGGCGGCACGCCGGTCTTGGTGACCTCGATGGAACGCAAGGCCGGCGTGGAACACGACACGCTCGCCGGCTATCCCGACGCGGTGCGCGACGTGGCGAAGGAAGAAAAATGCGCGCTGGTTGACCTGAACGCGATGAGCAGAAAATTTTACCGCGCGCTCGGCGCGGATTTGGACAAGGCGTTTCAGGACGGCACGCACCATAATAATTACGGCAGCTACGAGCTGGCGAAATGCGTGGTCGCAGGCATCAAGCAGGACAAGCTGCCGCTCGCGAAATTCATCACGGATGATTTCGGCAATTTTGACCCGGTGCATCCGGATGCCGTCGCGGATTTCCAGATGCCCGCCAGCCCGGTCAGCTCCACCGCCAAGCCGCTGGGAAACTGACGTCCGGCGTCGGCTTCAAACAGACGATGTGCCGGAGAGAGATAATCCTTTCGGCCACACCATGACAGAAACTGGCGGATCAAGCCTCTGAAACCGTGCTTTTGTCTTCGATTTTTTCCATCCGGTTGAACCGAGGTTAGACCGGACCGATTTTTGACTTTCCCCCGACCACCAAAAGCTTTATTTTCCTCACGTTGCGCATATGGCGCACTGGAACTTTCACGAGAATCCCCTTATTTTTCGAGGCTTTGTTGAGTTTTAAGAGTTGAGGAACCATTTTCCCAACAGATTCCCAACACACCCCCCGGCTTACGCAGCCGAAAAATGCCGTTCTTGCTGCGTATGGCGACATCATCAATTAAGAAAAAGGCCCCGTTTATGCTTCAACGGGGCAACGTCAAAGTGCCCATTTATCAACGCAACCAGACTAAAAAGGGCGTTGTATACACGAGCTACGCTGTGCCTGATCACAGCAGTAGAAGGCGTAAATTCTGGACTTTCGCCGATCTGAAGGAGGCGAAGGAGAAGGCCTATGAAATCGCGCACGCGACCCACTACGGCAAGTCTGAGGTGCTGTATTGGCAGGACAGCTTCCGGTTTGAAATTCGCCAGTCGATTGATCTCGTCGAGTCCATGGGGATGAAACTCCTGCCAGCCTGCCAGTTGTTTTCGCACGCCGTGCAAATCTTGGGTGGCAAGAGTGACGAAATGCTAGCCGCCTGCCAGCATTACGTTCATAACCGCTCGGACAAGCCCTACACGCCGAAATCTGCAAAGGAAGCGGTGCGGGAGTTTTTGGCCACCAAGAAACTAAAGATTAGCGAACGCCGCCTCAGGTCGCTGTCCAGCTACGTCAACCGGTTCGCGGATAAATTCTGCACAAAGTCCCTCCATGAAATCGAACGGGTAGAGCTGCAAGACTTCGTCGACTCGTACGACGAGTGGGCACCTAAAACTCACAATGATTTCCTTGGGGGCGTGTCGTTACTATATCGAGAAGCCCAGTTTCGGAATTGGGTTCCGAAGGACTGCAACCCAGCCAAAACTCTCTTGCGCAAAAAGGTGGTGAGGTCAACCGTGCAGGTGTTTGAGCCAGTGGAGGCCAAGCAAATCCTTAGCCGCATCGACCGCGACCTCGTTCCCCTGCTTGTATTGTGGCTGTTTGCCGGTATCCGCAAGGAGGAAATCTCTCGCATGACTTGGGAACAGGTCAATCGGGGGCTGGATACCGGCTGGATTTTTATGGAAGCGAAGCAGACCAAGACCGGCATCGAACGCGCCGTACCGGTGCAGGACAATTTGAGGGCTTGGCTGCTCAAGTATCGCAAAACCAGCGGATTCATCCTGCCGGATCACTTGCAAAAGATGAGCAAGATCGATGAAATTCCCGGCTACGTCAGCCGGAAAACGGGGGTTCAGTGGAAGGATAATGGGCCTCGACATTCCTTCGGGACGTATTTTTTCAAAATCTGCAAAGACCCCGGCGAGGTAGTTAAAGCGATGGGGAACAGTCTTGGGGAATTTGAAAAACACTATTGGTGCAAGGCCCGCAGCATAACAGATGAAATGGCGAGAGCGTGGTTTGCTATCATGCCTGACGACGCTGACAGAGCACAAAATGATGACAGCACGCAGCGGAAGGCTCCTGAAACCAGCCAGATCAAAGCCGCCGCCGCTCCACCCCAGCCCGCCGCCATCGTCGTCAGCGCTGGGCCGTTGGGCGCGCAAGCCGGACGCGAATCGCCCGCCACTACCGCCCCGCCTTGACCACCGGCGGCGGCTCCGGGCCAGCGGCTCCGGTTGCGCGGGGCGGTCACGGTTTGGCGTCCGGTGTGGCCACGCTGGCGCGGGC
>Ga0302278_10001088_pt1 | contig 34084 bp, 24 predicted proteins | sample III_Bog_N3_2_FD_194543 | JGI IMG/M metagenome (GOLD analysis project Ga0302278, IMG submission 194543) | Peat permafrost microbial communities from Stordalen Mire near Abisko, Sweden - III_Bog_N3_2 | ecosystem: Environmental > Terrestrial > Soil > Wetlands > Peat | place: Sweden: Abisko... | reverse complement strand
ACGCCGACATCGGATGGGACTGCTGGTGCGCGCAGGGGAATGCTTTGCCAGACCGCACGATTGAGTTACTAACTCAGTATAAGTTGGGATTATTTGGTGCGATCACTTCGAAGCCGAACAAGGCGGCGCAGGCGGAGCTGAAGACCGAGTTGCAGGGAAAAGGCTACGTCTATTACTCGCCGATTGTCACCATGCGGCAGAAATTTAACCTCGATATCTGTCTGCGGCCGTGCGTCGGGTTCATCGGCAATCCTCTGAATTACATACGCAAGAAGGCGAGCGGCGTCGCCGATGAAGCAACTTTCGATGAGCCGAAGATCGACACGACCGTGTTCCGCCAGGGAACGGAGGGCATGTACGCAGGAGTCGAGTGGACGAATCCCCCTGAGATTGTGCGGGCGGCGTTGAACAGTCATCCGCGATTCAAGGCTTTTGCGAATGTTCCGGGGCCGGACATTGCGGTCAGTTGCCGCATCATTACTCGCAAGGCGGCTCAGCGCATCGTAACAGCTGCGTTCGAGTATGCAAAGAAGCGTGGCTTCAAGGGCGTGACGATCTGCGAGAAGCCGAACGTGGTGCGTGAGACTTCGGGGATGATGGAGGAGGTCGCGAAAGAAGTAGCAAGAAGTTATCCGGGGATTGCTCTATGGTCAACGAACATCGACGCGCAGTTGATGTGGCTGAACAAGAATCCGGAAGAATATAACGTGATCGTGGCTTCGAATTTGTTTGGCGACATTTTGTCCGATGCCTTTGCTGGCCTGGTGGGCGGTTTGGGATTTGCGGCGTCCGGCAATATTGGGGACGAGGTTGCGGTGTTTGAACCGACACATGGCTCGGCTCCGAAGTATGCGGAGTTGGATCCACCGATTGTGAATCCGATTGCGATGATTCTTTCTGCGGCGATGATGCTTGACCATGTCGGTGAGGGCGAGAAAGCGAATCGCATCCGCACGGCGATTGCTGAAGTGGTCCGCGAAGGAAAAGTGCGGACTTACGATATGATGCGCTTGACGGGCGGTCCGAAGGCGATCAGCCAGGGCGCGGCCTCTACAGTGCAAATGACCGACGCAGTTCTGGAGAAGCTGCGATAGGAATCGGAACTGCGGGGATGCGAACACACGGGTTGAGAAAGATGTTTAGAGACTATGAGCGCTGCTAAAGATAGTTCTCCGGGCACGGGCGAAGCGGGCCACTGGGGCAAAGACGTTCGCTCGGATGTGCACGTTGCGTTCGAGACGCGGGATAGCGGAGGGGTCGAGATTTCCCTCGAATCGCGGGTTGCACCATATTACGGATCGGCGATTCTCGAGCAGACCCGCGAAGTGTTGAGCGAGTTGGGCGTGAAGCACGCGCGGGTTGCGATTCATGATGAAGGGGCGCTGCCTTTTGTGATCGCGGCCCGAATCGAAGCGGCGGCGCGCCGTGGGGGAATTTCTTTGGGCAAGCGTTCCCTGCCCGAGCCCCATCCCGTTCCTGCGGCGTCTCCCAAAGATCGGCTGCGCCGTTCGCGACTTTATCTGCCGGGGTCGGAACCGAAATATTTCATCAATGCGGCGCTGCACGGGCCGGATGCCGTAATTCTCGACTTGGAGGACTCGGTGCATCGGGGCGAGAAGGACGCGGCTCGTATCCTGGTTCGGAATGCTTTGCGAGCAATCGATTTTGGAACGTGCGAACGCATGGTCCGAATTAATCAGTTGCCGGTGGGCCTGGAAGATCTCGCGGAAGTTGTGGGTGAAAGTCCGGACTTGATTCTGCTTCCGAAGACCGAGGAACCGGAGCAGGTGCGAGAAGTGGACCGGATGATCGGCGACATCAAGTCTCGCCATGAAATTACCCGGCCAATCTGGATCATGCCAATACTCGAGTCGGCGTTGGGGATTGAGAATGCGTTTTCGATTGCGACTGCCAGCGAGAACCTGGTGGCGTTGACGATTGGACTGGAAGATTACACCGCCGATCTGGGAGTGGTGAAGACGACCGAAGGGCACGAATCACAGTATGCGCGATCGCGGGTGGTCAATGCTGCGAAGGCTGCGGGAATCCAGGCGAACGATTCCGTGTTCAGTGACGTTGCCGACATGGACGGCTTGCGACATTGGGGAGAACGCTCGCGAGCAGCGGGTTTTGAGGGGATGGGATGCATTCATCCTGGGCAGATTCGTGTGATCCACGAGGCGTTTCAGCCGACGGCAGGCGAGATCGAAAAGGCGCGGAGGGTCGTGTCGGCATTTGAAGAGGCGCAGAGCAAGGGGTTGGCGGTCGTGAGTTTGGGGTCGAAGATGATCGACCCCCCGGTAGTCCAGCGAGCACTGAAGTTGGTGGAGCGGGCGAAGGCGATGGGAGCGGTTTCGTGAGCAGTGAACGGGTAGAACTGGCGCACAACGCGGTGGGCCGCGCGGTGCCGACGATGGTGAATGGCAAGCCACAGATCCCGTTTCTGGGGACTGGAAAATATCAGCCCCGGGGACGGAAAGCGGCGCCAGGGATCGCGTCGAGCAAGGATTTTCCAGATAGCGGAGACAAGCGCGTGGCCGATCTGGAGACGGCGCTGCGCAAGTGTGGGCTGCGCGATGGGATGGTGATTTCCAATCATCACCATCTGCGGGATGGCGACAAAGTGGCGATGCTGGGGTTGGAAGCGGCGGCTCGGATCGGCGTGAAAGATCTCATGTGGTTCCCGAGCGCTTCGTTTCCCTCGCAAAAAAACGCGATCGAGTTGATGCAGAAAGGTGTGATCCATCACATTGAAGGCTCGATGAATGGACCGCTGGGCGACTATTGCACGCAGGGTAAGATGCGCGGCATGGGCGTGCTGCGTTCGCATGGCGGACGATACCAGGCGATTCAGGATGGTGAAGTTCATATCGATATTGCAGTTATCGCGTCGCCCACTGCTGATTTTTTCGGCAATGCCGACGGATCGCACGGCAAATCGGCTTGCGGTTCGCTTGGATTTGCGCTCGCCGATTCGATTTATGCCGACCGTGTGATCGTGGTTACAGACAACCTGGTGCCGTTCCCTTGCGTACCCTGGCAGATTCAAGGAAACAACGTCGATTTTGTGGTCGAAGTCGAATCGATTGGCGATCCGGCAAAAATCGTCTCGGGCACGACGCAGATCACGCGGTCGCCGGACCGGTTACGAATCGCCGAGATGGTGGCGCAGTTTCTTCGCGCTGCGGGAATCATGAAGAACGGATTCTCGTTTCAGGCAGGAGCGGGCGGGATCGCGTTGGCATTTGTCGAATATTTGAAAAAGATGATGAAAGAGGACGGAGTGAAGGCGCGCTTCGTCCGCGGCGGGTCGACGAAATTCCTGGTTGAGCTATTGCAGGAAGGGCTCACGGATTACATCCTCGATGGACAGACTTTCGATCTCGATGGCGTGCGATCGATGGCGAATGATTCGCGGCACGTGGCGACTTCTCCGTTTACTTCATACAACTATCACGGCAAGGGTAATTTTGCGTCTCTGGTCGATGCGGTGATTTTGGGTGCTACCGAAGTGGACGTGAACTTCAACGCCAACGTAGTCACCCATTCGGATGGACGACTGCTGCACGGAATTGGCGGGTGGCAGAATTGTCTCTTTGCCGGATGCACCGTTCTCGCGTTGCCGTCGTTTCGTGATCGCATTCCGGTGATTGTCGACGAAGTGACGACCATGACCGGGCCGGGCGAGATGATCGATGTTGTCGTCACGGAGCGCGGGCTCGCAATCAACCCGCGACGCACCGACTTGCTGGATGCGGTCAAGGGATCGAGGCTGCCGGTGCGTCCGATTCAGGATATCAAGGCGGAAGTAGAGAAGATTTGCGGGAAGCCGGCGCGACCAACCTTGGGCGATCGTCCTTGCGCAGTGGTGAAGTGGGTTGACGGCACGGTGCTGGATACCATCTGGCAGGTTGGCTAGACCACTATCTACCACAGATGGCAGACAGCACAGAGAAATAATTAGAGCTTATTCGCACTCAGTGTGACCGTCGTTGATATCTTTGTATCGACCGCCTTTTCTAGAAATAAAATTTCAAAGCAAACTGAATCTGCCTGGGGGCGCGGGCTGCCAACGGAAGGCCAAATCCGCTTTGCGGGTTGGTCGGATTTAATTCCAGTGGCGTCGGTTCGGCGCTAATCGCCCCGAATTGTCCGAACAGGTAGTTGACGTGATTGAGAACGTTAAAGAACTCTGCCCGGAATTCAAGATGCTTCTCTTCGTTGATGTGGAATTGTTTAACGAGAGAGGTGTCCCAAGTCGTGTATCCGGGACCTACGATGTCGTTGCGAGGGGCGTCGCCGAAAGTGCCAAGGACCGTGTTATGGGCGAAGGCGCAGGTGTTGAACAGAGTGCCGGCGACGCATGGAGTGGAGTTGGGATTGCCGACAATGGTCGGACGCGAACAATAGAAGCCGACGGTTCCGCCGCAATCGGAATTGGAAACGGAAACAGTGTCGGTCGCGGTGTAGTAGTTGCCGGTGGATGCGGAGAAGACTCCCGACATCTGCCAGTCACCGATGATTTGATTGACGACTCCAGACGAATCTTTGGCGAAGACCCTCCCGTGGCCAAAGGGCAGGTCGTAGACGTAGCTGAAGACGAAACGGTGGCGCACGTCGAAGTCAGCATTGCCGTAGTTCTGGTTGGGGTAGCGCTGATCCTGAAAATCTCCGTTGTTGACCGATCCAAGACTCGCGCTGGAAGCGTTATCAAGGGCGTGAGAAAAGGTATACGCCGCTTCGTATTGCAGACCGTGGGAGTACTTCTTCTCCAATCGAACCTGGAGAGAGTTGTAATTCGATTGTGCGTTGGAACGAAGAGTGTCGATGGCGGCGTCGAGTGCGGGATTACAGTTCTGAGGGTTAGCCAGACTACAGGGGCCGGTAGCGCCTGGCGCTTCGTCATTCGCGGGGCGGCGGGGTGCCGTGGCGTCGGATGGATTGGGGTCTGGGACCGCCTGATTGGCGTTGTAAAAAGCAAAGAGCTTTAATCCGCGCGAGCCTCCATAAGAAACTTCGAGAACCGTGTCAGCCGGCAATTGGTACTCGAGCCCCAAATGCCATTGCTGTGTGTACGGCGTCACCAGGTGCGGGTCGAGCGAGTAGAGGCTCGGTGTGTTGGGATCGCTGAGGGAATTCGAGGGGTAGCCTTGGGATAAGACATTGAGGGCAAGGCCGGAATTCGCGGCGGAAATCGAACAATCAATTACCGCTGGATTCGCTGAGGGCACGCTGCAGGGCGGAGCGAAAACTTGTGACGCGAAGAACGGAGGATTGAAGCCGGGGCTCGGGTTGGAGAAAGGCCCGTTTTCCTGACCACCGTAGAAGATGCCGTAGCCGCTGCGAAGCACGAGTTTGTCGAAGATTTGGTAGGAGAGGCCAACCCGAGGAGCGAAATTGTTGAGATCGGGAGAGATCAGACCACGGGACCCATTACGCGCGACCGTCAATTCAGTACCGAGGGTGGGGGTGAGTTGGGTGTTTTTTCCACTGGGAACGATCAGCGAAAGCGTGTTGAAGTCGAAAGTGGCCTGATTATCATTCGCCTCTTTGATAGTAGAGAACATCTCATAACGCAGACCGAGATTGAGAGTGAGTTTGGGAGTTACTTTGAAATCATCGAGAGCGTAGACGGCATAAATCTGACGGCGATAGTCGATGTTGTTGAGGCCTGTAATCTCTCCTCCGTCGGGAATACCCAGGAGAAACGTCGCGATAGACTCGCCTCCCGTACCGGGGGACGCAGGATTGTCCGTAAAATCGCTGCCGAAGCTCATGGTTCCTCGCGGGGCGGCTGGTTCGAGAATGGTGAACTGTTCGAAGCGCAGTTCGCCTCCGAATTTGAAAGCATGGCGTCCGCGAACCCAGCTCAGATTGTCGGTAAAAACGTAGCTGTGTTGTTTTTCGATGGCGGGAAGATAACCGGAACTGCCGATAGCGGCGGTGCCATCGCTGAAGCTGATCGAGGGCAGTCCACCGAGGTCGGGTCCGTACGGAACGCCGGGGAAGCCGATTTGCTGAGCAACGTTGACGTTGTAGTTGAGATTATAGCGATGCGAGTTGAGGTGGTTGAATCCGAAGCGGAATTCGTTTATCAGGTTGTTGCGGAATGTATGAATTTCGCTTGCGGCCAGCCCCTCGGCAGTATTGTCCGAGTAGCCGTCTTGAAAGCTACCGCCATCGAGAATGTTGCTGAAGGGGGATGGTAAGAACGTGCTGTCGTTGCCATAGCTGAAACGAGTGAAAAAATTGTCTTTATCGCTGATGGTTTGGTCGACCCGGATGTCGAACTTGTTTTCCGTTTCTGTACGCTTGGGGTCGGCCAGGAAGTTGTTGCCACCACCCTCAGTTGTGTTGGAGGTAGGAAACAGGGCGGCCAGTTTGCTGCCCAGAGGATCTACGGCGGTGTTGGTTCCGCTATTCCCACCGAAGACATTGGTCGGTTGGCCGCTGGCAGTTGTGCCGATGGGAGTGCCGCAATATCCGTTGGGGTTCATCGCGCTAACCCCAGCTGCGCGGGAGTTGAAGATTTCTCCCTGATAAGTGGGGTTGCCGTTGCAATCGCGTGCAACCTGACTGGTGGGATTGCCATTAGCATCGACGGCCAAGGCGGGATTGGCGGTGAGGACTGCCGAGAAATCGCCACCAACCTCGGCCTGTGTGGGGACGGTGGACAACTGTGGCAGGCCCTGGCGAATGCGAAGGCCCTCGTAATCGCCAAAGAAGAACATTTTATTCTTGATGATGGGTCCGCCCAGGGTAAATCCGAACTGATTTTGCTTATAAGGTTGCTGGCCGAACTGATCGAAGGCGTTGGTGGCATCGACTTTTTCGTTGCGTAAGAACTCGAAGACATCGCCGTGAAGTTTGTTAGTTCCAGATTTAATGACGGCGTTCATGATGGCGCCGTTGCCCCTTCCGAATTCGGCGCTGTAGGAATTGGTCTCGACTTTGAATTCGGCGATTGCGTCCACGGAAGGCTCGATGACGTAGGCCGCTCCGTTGAGAACGTCGCCCAGGTTGGCGTTGTTATCGATGCCGTCGAGGAGGAAGTTATTTTGCAGCGACCGGGCGCCGTTGGAACTGAAGCCGAAGGTGGTTTCGACGCGCGATCCGGGTTCGGCGGCGGCAATGCCCACGCCGAGCAGAGCGAGTTGCGCGTAGTTGCGTCCGTTCAGTGGGAGGGCGTTGATGCGATGGGCGTCGACCACTTGGCCGAGATCGGAAGTTTCAGTCTCGAGTTGGGGACGCTGTCCCGTGACGGTCATGACTTCGGTTCGCATCCCGGGGTCAAGCTTCAGATCGACGCCGACGCGGTCCTGGATGTTGACTTGCACGGGTCCGGCAACGGCTTTCTTGAAACCTTCTTTTTCGACAGTGACGGTGTAGCGGCCAATCTTGAGGGGGCTGGCAACGTACTCGCCGTCGTTGTTGGTAATGAGATTGAGATCGAGGCCTCGGTCCACGTCGGTGACCGTGACTTTGGCTCCGGTAACGACGGCACCGCTGGGGTCGCGTACCAGGCCTACAATTGCGCCAGCATCTTTTTGTGCCCAGAGCGACGTGGCCAATGCGAGAACGAAGCAAACGAGCAATGCCGAGACAACGTTTAAGCGGCGGGGACGGACGGGCATGCGGAGGCTCCTGGGCACAAAGTCCGAACGGATCGCAGACGCTTGGTTGGCCCCGCGAAAGTTCGGTTGTTGGAATAACAAGCTTTCGGTGTAATATTACGAACTATTACTTTTACTTTCGTTTGATAGCGTTTGTCAACTGAGATATTTGGTTGAGAAGCAGCAAAAAGACGAGTTGAGAATTCGAATTCAGACAGCTGGACTGGGCGCCGGCGGATAATTCAGGAGAATGGACTCATGATGCACGGGAAGCGACGAACGGCACTGATCTCCGCAGCAATTGGTGGTTTGCTGGGTGCAACGATTCTGCTTGTGGGGTGCTCGAAAGCGCCGCATCTTCCGGCAAAACTGACTCTGAAAAGTGCTGCTCCCAAGCCCGAACCGACGCAACCCTCCACGATCAATGTAGAGGTGAAGGGTGGTGGCCCGGTTGTGTTGACCACGAGTGCTGCCCAATTTATCGTGCGTCCGGACGGATACGTCCAGGCTTTCTTGCTGAAGGATGGGAAGAAGCTTTCGCTCGATGATCCCAATGTGGGTGCTCCGGCGGATAGCGACTTTGTGCGTGTGGCGGGAAGAGATGTGCATTTCACCCTCGAGTTCGCGGGAGCCGAGGTGCACGAAGCGATGGGAAAAATGGGCGCGGGCAAGCGGATCGAAATACCGGCGCGTCCGCTAGGACCGTCGGGGACGGACCTGCAGCGCGTGCTGGCACTCGAGGTGTACGACAAATTCCCTAATATTTTGCTGAGTACGGTGGAATACAAGAATACGGGCGGGCACGACTTACAGATTGAAAAGAGCGTGAATCAGCGGCGGCGGTTGAATGCACGGCTCGCCGATACGAAAGCGCAACCCTGGCAGATGTGGTCGTTTCATGGGGCAAGCTATGACTGGGGAAAAGATGACGTCGTGAAACTGACGCCAGCGTTCTCGCAGCCGAACATAATGGGAACCATGGTGAAAGGTGGCTACGGAGGCGGGATTCCGGTAGTCGCGTTCTGGACGCGAGAGGTGGGCGAGGCGGTCGGGCACGTAGAGACGATTCCGATTGGAGCAGCGATTCCCGCGAAAGTCGGAGGTGACGGGCGCGTGAACTCCGAGGTCGATTATGTCGCCGACGTCACGCTGAAGCCGGGGGAAACGTATTCCACGCCGCGCAGTTTTCTGTCGGTGTATGCGGGTGATTACTACGAGCCACTGCGCATCTGGTCGAGCGTGCTGCAGAAAGAAGGATGGGATCTTCCGAAGCCATCGAGCGAAGCGTACAACGTAGCCTGGTGCGGTTGGGGTTACGAAGAGAATGTAACTCCGGCGCAGATGCTGGGCACGGTTCCGAAACTGAAAGAGATGGGCATCAAATGGGTGACACTCGATGACCGCTGGTTTGACGTCTACGGGGACTGGAATCCGCGTCCGGATACGTTTCCGGGCGACTCCATCAAGAAGATGGTTGACGATTTTCATAAGCAGGGAATGCTGACGCAAATCTGGTGGCTTCCGCTGGCGGTAGAAGATGGCGAAGGCCGGTACGAGTCGCACAAATATTCGCTGGCAAAGATTGCGCAAGAGCATCCGGAGTGGCTGATTCTTGATAAGAACGGCAAGCATGCACACATGACGCGTGGGTTGGCGGTGCTGTGCCCCGCTGTTCCGGAAGTTCGGGCATATCACAAGCGGCTGACTGAGAAATTCATACGCGACTGGGGATTTGACGGCAGCAAACTGGACAATATCTACAGCGTTCCGGAGTGTTACAACCCCGCGCACCATCATAAGTCGCCGCAGGATTCGGTGAACGCGATGGGTGACATCTATAAAGAAATTTTTCAGACCACGCGCGCGATCAAGCCCGAGAGCGTGACCCAAAGCTGTCCGTGCGGCACTCCGCCGTCGCTAGCGTGGCTACCGTTTATGGATCAGGCGGTGACGGCCGATCCGGTGGGAGCGGTGCAGGTGCGCCGGCGAATCAAGATGTACAAAGCGCTGCTCGGCCCCGAATCGGCCGTCTATGGCGACCACGTTGAACTCTCGGCCATGACGAAGATCGGCAACGATTATAGGGAACACGGCGACGATTTTGCCTCCACGATTGGAGCCGGCGGCGTGGTGGGGACGAAATTCGTCTGGCCTGATCCGGGCCCGAAATTTAAAGATGTGAACCTGACAGCGGCAAAAGAAGAACGTTGGAAGAAATGGATCGGTTTGTACAACGCGAAAATGCTTTCCAAGGGCGAGTTTGAAGACCTGTACGTTACCGGATATGACGTGCCGGAAGCCTACGCGATTGCGAAAGACGGTAAGATGTACTACGCGTTCTTTGCCCCAGAGGGCTCGCCATATAAAGGCGAGATCGAACTGCGCGGACTGAAGCCAGGAAAATATCAGGTCGACGATTATAGCGAGGGGAAAGATCTGGGAACTGTGGACGCGTCGACGGATGGTATAGCGAAGCTGCCAGCGGACTTTAGGGATCACTTGCTGCTGGAGGTGAGTTCCCATAGGTAGCCAGTCGCTGCCAACTCGCGGCCCGGGGTCCGCGAATCATTATTCTTGGGAACTGATAACATTCCGCCTGCGTATTAGTCTAAGAAGGCAGGCCTTCGTGTGGGAAGCCCTGCCTGGCCAATCAAATTATTTCCTCTGGAGTTGCAATGCGAATCTTTATTTGTGTTTGTCTCTTGGCATCTGCGGGCCTGTTTCCTGCCGTGATGTTGGCCGCGAATCCCGCCGCCGATCTCGATGCGCGGCGCAAAGCGTTGAATGACCTGCTGCATGAGCAGTGGGAATACACGATGCGCACCAGCCCAATCTATGCGTCGATCCTGGGCGATAAACGCTACAACGACAAGCTGGATGATTTTTCGCAGGCCGCGATCGACGACAACCTGGCGCAGACGAAGAAGTTTCTGGAGCGTTTTGAAGCGATCGACACGACCGGTTTTCCAGAGCAAGAAGTGTTGAACAAAGCGCTGATGGTTCGCGATCTGAAGATGGGCCTCGAAGGCGCGCGCTTCAAGCCATGGGAGATGCCCGTCAGTCAGGAAAACGGCATTCATATTGACGCGCCGCAACTGGTGAGCATTCTTTCGTTCGCCAGTGTGAAGGACTATGAAGACTACATCACGCGTCTGAAACTGTTACCGACTTTGTTTGACCAGACCATCGTCCAGATGCGAAAAGGAATGGCCGAAGGAATGATGCAGCCGAAGATCCTGCTGGACAAGGTCGTGACGCAATCCAATGGAATTGCGACAACACCGGTCGAGAAGAGTCCGTTCGCGCATCCTTTTGACAAGTTTCCGGACGCGATACCTGAGGCGGATCGCAAGCGGCTGCGCGAAGAAGGACTGGCTGCGATCAAGGATTCTGTCATTCCCGAGTACGTGAAATTCACAGCGTTCGTGCGCGACGAGTATGCGCCGAAGGGTCGAACCGAGCCCGGGGCGTGGTCTTTGCCGTATGGCGATGCCTGGTATGCCTTCCGCGTGAAAGAAAGTACGACCACCAGTTTGACACCCGAAGAAATTCACCAGCTTGGTTTGGCGCAAGTAAAAGAGATTGAAGAGCGCATGCTCGGCGTGGTCCATCAACTGGGCTTCAAAGATATGAAGAGCTTCAAGGCCGCTGTGGATGCCGATCCCAAGCTGCACGCGCAGTCTCGCGAGCAGATTCTCGATTTGTATCGCAAGTACGAAGATCAGATGTACGCGAAGCTGCCGCAGTTATTCAACACCTTGCCCAAGTCGAAGCTCGAAGTGATGCCGGTAGAGGAATTCCGCGAAAAAGAAGCTTCTGACGCGGCTTACGAAGACGGCACTCCCGACGGTTCGCGGCCAGGCCACATCATGGTAAACACCGGCGACTTCGCCAAGCGCACATTACTCGATATCGAGACGACGGCGTATCACGAAGGCGTTCCGGGACATCACATGCAGATTTCGATCGCGCAAGAACTGCCGGCGCTCCCGATTTTCCGGCAGCACGAATACTACACGGCCTACACCGAAGGCTGGGCGCTCTATTCCGAGCGGCTGGGCAAGGAAGTCGGATTCTATCAGGATCCGTATAGCTATTATGGTCATTTGCAGGACGACATGTTGCGTGCGATTCGACTGGTGGTCGACACCGGCTTCCACTACAAGCATTGGACGCGGCAGCAGGTCGTCGATTACTTCCACGATCATTCTTCGATCGACGAAGTAACCGTGCAGAGCGAGACGGATCGTTACATGGCTTGGCCCGCGCAGGCTTTGGGCTACAAAATAGGGCAGTTGGAACTTCTTAAACTTCGCCAGTATGCAAAAGACCAACTGGGTGACAAGTTTGATCTTCGCGGCTTTCACGATGAAGTGCTTTCCGGAGGGGCGCTTCCGATGGATGTGTTGAGCACTCGGATTCATGGTTGGGTAGATCAGCAAAAAACGCAGGCAGCCATCGCGCCTCCGTCATCGCTGAAGGTGCAATAGCAACGGCCGAAATTCACTGGCGAACTTATTCGTATTCGTAGTGTTTCGCTGAACCGCTATAATCGGTAGCAATGCGACAGTTTTTTCGGATGATGCTGATGGCGCTCGTCCTGCTGACGGTGGCGCTGATTTCGGCCCTGACCGCAATGCAGTTCGCGATCCACGGGCGCGAGGTCGCGATTCCGCAGTTTTTGGGGATGACCCCGTTGGAAGCAGAGCGCGCGGGCGCGGCTTCTGGTCTGCAAGTGATCATCGAGCGCCAATTTTACAGTGCGAATATTCCCGAAGGCCGAGTGATGACGCAAATGCCGCCGGCGGGAACGAAGGTGCGGCGGGGCTGGTCTGTCCGCGTAGCGCAGAGCCTGGGGCCGCAACGCGTCGCTATTCCCGATGTGACAGGAGGCAGCGAGCGCGTCGCGGAGTTAAACATACGCCGTCGCGGGCTGACGTTGGCTTCGATTGCGCACATCAACCTGCCCGATCTGCCACAAGATCGAGTGATCTCGCAGAGCCCTCAAGCGAATGCCAGCGGCGTCGCAGCACCGAAGATCGGCGTGCTGGTGAGTGACGGTCCTGAGCTGCCAATCTACGTGATGCCCAACCTTGAGGGACAACCGCTCGGCAGCGCTACGTTGGCTCTACAGGACGCGGGGTTGAAGGTAGGGAAAGTGACTGTGCTTCCTCCGCCCGTCTTGGCCGGGGACGCGCAAAGCACTGGAGTACCGCCCGGGTCGGACGCCCAGCCGAGCGCAGCCAGCATGATCGTTAACCAGGCTCCATTGCCAGGGCAGAAGATCGCCGCGGGTAGTGTGGTGAATTTTGATGTTCGTTGATTTAATCAGGGGCGTTCGATCAAGGCTGCGAAAAATCCATCGCTCGGGTGAACGCCGGGAATAGTCCTCAGATAGGGGCCTGCGAGAAGCGACGCGATATCATTCCAACAAAGTCCGCCCGACTCCTTCAGTCGATCTAATTCCTGCCGAAAATCGATGACCCTGAACTCCGCCGTACCTGCAAGAACAGCTTCGATCACTGTTTCATTTTCTTCTCGCTCCAGCGAACATGTGGAATAGACGAGGCGCCCTCCAATCGAAAGCAGGGCGAGTGCCGATTTCAGAATTGCGATCTGCCGCGTCTGCAGATCCTGCAGGTCTTCGACCTTAAGCTTCCATTTTATTTCAGGATTGCGCGCGAGCGTGCCGGTCCCGGAGCAAGGAACATCGGCGAGAATCCGATCGAAGGTCGTTGCGAACGGCATGTGCCGCGCATCGGCCGCAATGACGCTGACGTTCGGCAGGTGGGAGAGGGTTTTCAGCAAACGCGCTCGATGAGGATATAACTCCGTCGCCAAGATTTTCACCCGCGGGTTGTACCGGGCGAGTAGCGCTGTCTTTGACCCGGGAGCCGCGCAGCAGTCGAGGATGACTCTGTTCGCGAAGTTTGCGTTGCGGCCAGCGAGCACTGCGATCAATTGCGATGCCTCGTCTTGAATCGATACGCGACCTTCCCGGAATGCCCGGGTGGCGTTGATGTCGCCCGAGAGGACGCGGCGCGCTGCCGACAGGAATCGCCCGGAAGAAAGTTCGACGCCGGCTGAGGTTAGCTCATGTCCAGCCTGTTCGTCGTGAAGATGAATCACCGTTTCGGGCACAGTCTGATCGTGAACACAAATCTGCCGTACCACTTCAAGTCCATATTGCTGAACCCAGCGTTCGATCATCCAAGCAGGATGAGCCGCGTTTCTTGCCAGTGTGGCGGCATCGGGAGACTCGCGAATTCGCTGGAAGACGTTGTGAACGATCCCGTTCGCAATCTTTCTTAAAACCGCATTGACGAATGGCGCGGCTGAGCGCTTCCGCGCGGTTTTGACGAGTTCCACGCTCTCGAAAATGGCTGCCCGCGGTGGAACGCGCGAAAGAAATTGCAACTGATAGGCGCCGAGTCGGAGTGCGGTTACGACCTCGCGGTCGAGTTTCTCGAACTTCTGCGACGACGCAATGGCTAGCTGCCGATCAAGAAGGGACTGCCACCGGAGAACGCCCATCACCAATTCGGTGGAGAGTCCGTGGTCACGCGAAGAAAGCCTTTCGAGCGCCGCAGAATGGAGTAACTCGGTGGCATACGAGTTTTCGCGCTCGACGCGTAGAAGAATTTCGAAGGCCACGGATCGAGCAGCAGAAACAGCCATGGCTGATTATCGTCCAAGATGGTCGCCGGGCTGGGGGCGATATCCATTGATAAATTCGGACGCGCTCATGCGGCGTTTGCCCTCGAGTTGAATTTCTACCAACTCTAGCGCCTTACGCGTGTCCTGCCTACAGCCAACAAACAGGCGCGATCCCTCGACTGAGATTTCTGCCGGTTGCAGTATCGCGGCACACAGTTCCGGATGAGCGCGGTGCACCTGTAGAGACTTACCTTTAAAGGTCGTGAAGGCCCCTGGCCAGGGTTGAAAGCCGCGGAGGCGGTTGAATAAGTCTTCTGCGGTGCGCGTGAAATCCATGCGGCCGTCTTCTTTTTTCAGAATGGGCGCAAGCGTGGCGTGCGAATGATCTTGCGGAGTAGGTTCAACCTCTCCATCGGCCAGACCCTGCAAAGTGTCGATCATCAGGTCGGCGCCGATCGCGGCTAATTTTGAGCCAAGCGTTTGCGCCGTGTCGACGGCCGCTATCGGAATCTCGTCTTGCAGAAGAATGTCGCCTGTGTCCAGGCCGGCATCGATTCGCATGGTGGTGACGCCAGTGGTCGACTCTCCACTTGCAATCGCCCATTGGATGGGAGCGGCCCCGCGATACTTAGGTAGCAGTGAGGCGTGTAGATTCAGGTTTCCGAGCGCGGGAAGGTCAATCATCCACGGCGGAATGATGCGACCGTAGCCGACAACTATGATCGCATCGGGATTGATGGTCTCAAGCAAACTACGAAACTCGTCGTTGTTCTTGATTTTTTCCGGCTGCGAGATGGGAAGGCCAAGCCGAGTGGCCGCCTCTTTCACGGGCGAGACGGTTACTGCCATGCCGCGTCCGCGAGGGCGATCGGGTTGCGTGATGACGTGCAGAATCGAGTGGCCAGCCTCGACTAATTTCTCCAGTGTAGGAACCGCGAATCGTGGTGTGCCGCAGAATACCAGACGCATCGTAGCTCTCTGCGGCTGGGGCGGCAATATGTTAAACGGCGACTCTACCATTCTCCCGCTTTCACTAATTTCTTGATTTTGCGCTTGATCAGGTCGCGCTTCAAGGCGCTGACATGCGAGATGTAGAGCTTACCGTTCAGGTGATCGGTCTCGTGCAGGAAGGCGCGGGCCAGCAGGTCTTCCCCGGTGTGTTCAAAAGTTTTTCCACGCAGATCCTGGGCGCGCACGGTCACGATTTTGGCGCGAGTCACGTCTTCGCGAAATTCGGGAATGCTGAGACAGCCTTCACTGCCGCGTTGGCGGCCTTCTTTATTGATGATTACAGGATTGATCAAAACGAGTTTTGCGTCAGGATCCTCTTTGAAAGTCACATCGACGACGGCAATGCGTTTTGCAATACCGATTTGCGGGGCGGCTAGCCCGACTCCGCGCGCCGCGTACATGGACTCGAACATATCTTCGATGAGTTTCTTGAGCTCGTCATCGAAGGTGGTCACTTCGGCCGCGGGAGTTTCCAAAACAGGATCGCCGAATTTTACGATGGGATAGATCATTTGTCTGATTAGAAATTTTTCAGTTGTTCGAGATATCCAGCAAAATTTCGTTTTGTTTCTCTGATTGAATCGCCACCGAATTTTTCCAGCGCACTCCGGGCCAGGGTCAACGCGACCATAGCTTCGGCAGCGACTCCGGCAGCGGGCACGACGCATACGTCCGAGCGCTCATAGGCGGCTTTCACGGGCTCGCGCGTGGTGAAATCGACCGATTGCAAAGGACGGCGCAGTGTCGAAATCGGTTTCAAGTATCCGCGCACACGAATCTCCTGGCCATTGGAAACTCCGCCCTCAAGGCCTCCTGCGTTGTTGCGGGTGCGCGTGAAGCCGGAGAATCCTGCGTCGTCCTGATACCCGATTTCGTCGTGGACGGCGGATCCTGGTGAATGCGCCGCATCGATGGCGCTACCAATTTCTACCGCTTTCACGGCCTGCAATGACATAACGGCGGCAGCCAACTGGGCATCGAGGCGCTCGTCCCACTGCACGTAGCTGCCGAGGCCGGGCGGAACGTTATGGGCGACAACTTCAAAGACTCCGCCAACGGAATCGCCGGTGCGTAGAACCTTGTCCACTTCTTCTTTCATGCGTCGCTCAGTGTCCGCATCGGCGCAGGAAAGCAACACTTCGTTCTTGCCCGCGAGGGGAACGATCTGCTCCCAAAGAATTTCGCGATCCGCGATCGAGACCGCGCCTACGGCAATCACGTGACTCAAAACCTCGACGCCGAGCTCGCGTAGCAGCAGTTTAGCAAGCGCTCCGATGGCCACGCGCGCCGCCGATTCGCGTGCCGAGGCGCGTTCGAGGACGTAGCGCGCTTCGCTAAAGTCATACTTCAGTGCTCCCGCAAGATCAGCGTGGCCTGGACGCGGAGAAGCGACGCGTTTATGTTTCGCAGGATCGCCCGTTTCGACGGGCAGTGATTCTTTCCAATTCTGCCAGTCGCGATTTTCGAGGACGACCGAAATGGGGGAACCGATCGTTTTTCCGTGATGCACCCCCGATAAAAAATGAGCGCGGTCGGTTTCGATCTTCATGCGGCCACCGCGCCCAAAGCCTTGTTGGCGGCGCCAGAGTTCGCGGTCAACGAATTCCTGGTCAACCTCCAGACCAGCCGGCAAGCCGGAAAGAAAGGCTACGAGGGCTTCGCCATGCGATTCTCCGGAAGTGAAATAACGCAGCATGTGGAAGAGGCATTGTAAATGAAGGAGACGTTGGGGCGCGGGGCGATCGCAGCGCGGAGGACTTTCGACGAAGCGGTCGGGGCGCAGGTACAATGATATGGCACTTCTGTGCTATACCGGAAAGAGTGAAGTAGTTCCGGATTTTGCCGCGTCACTTCGTCGATTACGCCGTGACAGGACGCGAGGACTATAAATGTCGACCACTAAGACGGGTTCGTTGCAGGCGGAAGCCGATCGAATTCCTGAAAATCCAAGCCCTGAAAATCGAGCCGCTAAACACCTCGCGGGCGACAATCGGATCCGCTGCGTAATCGCGGACGATCACGAGATGCTGCGCTATGGCGTGCGCCGGTTGCTGGAAGACGCTTCCGATTTTCTCGTGGTGGGTGAGGCGCGAGATGCGTCAGAGGCGTTGAAGCTTGTGTTGCAGCACCGTCCCGACCTTGTGCTGCTGGACATCAGTATGCCCGGCATGTCGTCCTTCGAATCGGGGCGGCTGATCGAAGAACACTGTTCGGGGACGCGGATCGTCTATCTGACGATGCACGAGGATCCGGAATACATACAGCAAGCGATGCGTTCTGGAGCAAGTGGTTATTTGCTGAAAGATACTCCAGCGGCACTGTTGTTGAGCGCATTGCGCGCAGTGCATCGCGGCGAGAAATCGATGAGCCCGCTGGTCCAGACAAAATTAAAAACTGAACCTAGCCGGCAAATTACTGCGACTCGGCCGTCTTTGCGTCGCAGTACGCTGACCTTGCGCGAGTGCGAAGTGATGAAGTTGCTCGCCGAAGGCCATACGGTGAAGAAGGTTGCCGCCGCGCTGGGAGTCAGTGTAAAGACGGTGGAAGCGCATAAGTTTAACTTGATGCGCAAACTCGACATTCATAACAAGGCGCAACTGGTGACAGTGGCGATCCAGAAAAAGATTCTTCCCGTACCCATCCCGATGAACTAGCGACGCGCACTCTGTGCGCAACGGGTTAGCTTTCCGCGTGCAGGGCGATGGCCGCAAGAGTGGCCAGATCTGGAACTTCCAAGTCCGGGCGTATTTCTTCGTCCTCTTCTGCAACGACTCGAACCGCGCCCACTCCCGGACGAGCCGACGGTCGGTTCACCCAAGCGGTCGCGACCCCAAGCGAGCGCGCCGGAACGACGTCGTGGTAAACGCTCTGCCCAGCGTGTAGAAGCTGGCCGGGAGCGATGGCCAGAGTTTGCAACGCCAGACGAAAGTTGTTGAGCGCAGGTTTGTAACTTCCGGCTTTTTCCGCGGTGATCACGGCATCGAATTCGAGGTCCCAGTGCTCTTGCGTTTGGGCAAAAAGATCATCATCGATATTTGAAATCACCGCGAGTCTGTAGCGTTTCTGCAGATCGTGCAGGGCGCGGACCGTATCTGGAAAGGGCGGCCAAGCTGGGATGGACTCGTGGAGGGCGTGTTCTTCGGCGCAACTCGCTTGAAAGTTGAATTGCTGGCCGAATCGCAGTACCACCGATTGCAGGACCTGTTTATAATTCCGGTAGATGCCGCTTTCAGCCTCCGCTTCAAAGTTGCCATAGAGTTTCAGTATGGTGGCATCGGAAGCAGTCTGGCCGTGATTCGCGAGAATTTCTCGGATTATCGGAAGAATGCCCGCTTCCCAATCAATGAGAGTGCCGTAGCAATCGAAGCTGATGGCGGTGAAACGGGAAAAATTCATGAGGTCTGCGATCGATTTCGAAGGTAACGTTTCAAACCTTCTGTTCGCTGAACAAGTTCACTGGCGACGCAGCAACGACGGGCTCCGAAGATGGTGGGACGACGGGCTCGATGTGAATATCTTCTGCTTCTGCGCCGCTTTTTGAGGCGGCCGATTTCTCCCCTTGCATAAACTTCTTCGAATCGAGTAACGGCCGTCCGAGGGACGCGTTATAGCTGGTCCAGGGACCCTCAAGCAGAGTTTCGCGTTCCAGTTGGGCGCGCATGGCTTCCATCTTGGAATCGAGATCGTCGAGATAATGCAGCATGAGCGCCTCGGCAAACATGGGGAGTTTCGGCGATCCGAAGTCGTATTGGCCGTGATGGCTGATGATCAGATGCTCGAGTAAGGTCTTCAATTCTGGCGGGAAATACGGCAGCTTAGCTAGCTTCGCCTGAAGCATCTCCAATTCGATAATCATGTGGCCGAGCAATTGGCCGCGCGTGGTGTAAGAAAAGGCGCGGTTGTAGGTTAGTTCCTGAATCTTTCCAATGTCGTGCAGGAACGCGCCGGTCAGCAGAAGGTCTCTATTCACTTGCGGATAGTTGCGGCACATCAGATCGCACGAGCGAAATAGCGAAACAACGTGATCGAGCAACCCTCCAATATAGGCGTGGTGCAGAGTCTTGGCGGCGGGAGCGTTACGGTAGCGCTCGGCGATCTCGGGATCGCCCATAAAGAGTTCAACCAGCGCCTTGAGATGCGGATTCTGGAAGGTGCCCACAAATTCGGTCAGAGTGCGCCAGAGTTCTCCAATATCTTTGGTGGTTTTGGGAAGGTAGTCGGTGAAATCGATGTCGGCTTCTTCCATGCGGCGCAGCTTGTGGATAGTGAGCTGAAATCGATTCTTGTATTTGTTGATCAGTCCTTTCACTTTGAGGAAGTCATCCTGCTCGAAGATGGCAATGAACTCGTCGACGTTGTCCCACATTTTGGCTTCGAGCTGGCCGCTGCGGTCGGCGAGGGTTAGGGCGAGGTAGGGCTCTCCATTTTTCTTGGCTTTGACTTGCTTCGAGGCGACGACAAAGCTGGAGGTGATGATTTTGTTTTCCTGCAGAGCACAGTCGCAGATAAAAAACTCTTTCATGAGCCTCCGGGGGCTGCGCCTGAAGGCGCATTCGTGCAAAACGGTTGCGGCTTGATGATTTTGGGCTAGAACACACCGAGCTTTTTCTTCTTTTTCAAGTTCTTGGCGTTATTCTCTTTCGCCGTCGTCTCGACTGGCTTGGTTTGTTTGTCGCTTTTCCCGGAGTCGATGTATCCCGGTTTGTAGTCGATGTAAGCTTCCTCGCGCAACGTGGTCAGATAGGCACGCAGCGCAGGCTGCAGCTTTTGCATGTATAAGGCGTCCTGAATGCGGGGCTCAACCTCTTTGAAGGGAGGAATGCCGGCGGTCGTATGCTCGCTCACCTGCAGGATTACGTAGCCCTGCTTCGTACGGATTACGTCAGTAGTTTCGCCAGACTTCAGCGCGAAAACTTTGTCCTCAAGCTCTTTGGAGAGTGTGCCGCGCTTGAAGTAGCTGAGGTCGCCTCCATCTTTTGCAGAGGGCCCGTCAGAGCTTTTCTTCGCCAAGTCGGCAAACTTTGCTCCCTTCTGAATCTGCGCCAGCAGATCCTCTGCTTTTGCTTTAGCGGCCTCAAGCGCGGCTTGGTTTTCGGCGTCCGTGGATGGTTCGGGCTTTTCACCAGGAGCGGCTGCCGGTTTTACCGGAACTTTGGGCGCAATCAGAATTTCGCTGAGTCGAACCTGCTCCGGTTGTTCCATCTCGGCCTTGTGTTGCTCGTAAAACTTGCGCTCGTCATCTTTGTTCAAGGCGAGTTTCTGGCCGACTTCTTCGGAAATTACCTTCTGCGTGATGATCTGATTGCGCAGGTTTTGCTTGAATTCTTCGTAGGAGGCTCCCTGGGCCTCGGCTGCTTTTTCCAGTTCTTCCATGCTTCCGAGGTTCATCTGCTTGCGCATTTCGTCGAGGCGCTTAATCAGTTCCGTGTCGCCCGTGATGCCAAGGTCTTTCCCCTTTTGCAGAAGGAGTTGCTGGTCGATCAAGTCCCGCAGGACGTCTCGTTGCTTCTCGGCAAACTCGCGGTCGGCGTTCGCCGGATCCTGCTGCGTGACTTCCTGCTTGAGTTGGTCACGACTGCGAACGTATTCCGAGCGGGTGACGATCTCGTTATTCACGCGGGCGATGATCTCTTCAACGACCGTATCGGCCGGGGCAAGGGTGGGAAGCAACAGGGCGGATCCAACCGCCAACAGCAAGGGGATTGTGACCTTCTTCATTAGGGCTCTCGAAAACCTGGGGTAACCCCGAGGGAAAATTGTGTGCCTATTTTACGCTGTCACTGGTTGGAAGGCCAAATCGGGCGACAGGGTTGTAGCCATTACGACTTGAACCGTAATGCGGTTTAATTTCCGCGGGTCAAGGTTAGCGCGGTGACATCGTTGTGTTTGGGAGCCATGCGCATGAAATCCTGTACGCCTTGCAGGATGTTGCGCGAAAGATCTTTCGCCGAATACGTTCCGCCTTGCATGAGGCTCTTGACGCCGTTCAAGCCAAACTCTGTTTTCTTGGACTCGGCCTCGACCACTCCACGGGAGACGACGGCCAGCGAGCCGTTCGATCCCAGGCCAACAATGCGAGCATCAGTCGGAGCGAGCGAAAAGAGGCCGAGCGGCAACCCAGTGGCAGGGAGTTCGACGAGCCCTTCGTCATCGCGCAATAGGCCAGGCGTATGGCCAGCATTCACGTAGCAGACGGTGCCCAGTTCTTCGTTGTAACAGCCAGCGAAGGCTGGACAGCTGCGAACGCCTCCGGCGGCGCGCATGATCTCGAGATTCAGGCGGCGTGAGAGTTCGATCATGGCGTCCGATTCGTTGAGTTCATCCCCGGCGAAGAGTTCTTCGGCAGAGGAACGGAAGCTCGCCTGGGCTGCCTGGATTACAGGAGCGCAGGTTTCGCGTTTGCCGGCGACGTCGAGCAGTCCGAAGAGAAAACGGGTCGGGCTGGCCCGCCGAAAATCATGCAGATCGCCTCCGGCGCGGGAGGAAAAGTAGGCGACCGACATGTTCGCCCCCTGCAGCGGAGGAATCTCTCCCTGGACGATTTCTGCGGAATCATCGGTGGATGAGCCGAATCCGAGCTTGGAGAGCAGGCCTACCATGAGCGGCGAAGTTACCACAAAGTTGGAGGCGAGGCAATGAGCGGAAAGTGGGGGTGAGAAGTGGGCGAGGCGGGCGCGCCAGGCCTATGGCATGCACCTCGCCAAACCCTCGCCGATCCTTGATCGGCAGGCGTCTTGGACTCTCGCAGCCCGCGGGCGAGGGCGCCCGCGCCACACAGGTTAGTCGCCGTACCTTTCCTTCAGTTGGAGGGTCATATCGTCGCGCAGCTGGCGGTAATCCGCGTGGATCGTGTTGCGCAGAGCCGCTTCCGTTGAACTGCCTTGCGAGAGTAGTTCGAGGACGCGGGCGATCTCGCTCATTCCATAAGCATCGCGGATGTATTCCGCTCCCGCGAGCGATTCGGCGTAAGCGAGCATGGCCTGAGGTGCCGAGAAGTTCATGAAGCTGCCTTCGAGGGTGTTGAACGGGATCTCGTTATTGGTGGCAAAGAGGTGTGCCAACTGCTTACCGTTCGAGGCGGAGGATCGGCCTTCCTCGATCTGCGCTACGCCTTCATTTAGCCAGGTGGGGCAGCGGTTGCTGGACATCTGGGAGACGAAGGAGTGCGTCAGTTCATGTTTCAGGATGCGGGCCAGGTCAGGCGTGACGCTCTGGACACCGCTGATCGGAATGCGCAGCTTACCGTCGTTGACGGCGCCCGTCCAAGAAGGAGCGCGGGTTACGTCGAAAAATGTCTGCTGGGTATAGAGCGTTACTGCAATGTTGTTGTGCGGCGAATATCCAAGGTCGCGGACCAGATCGTCGTATTCGGAATCGAGGGTCGCGAGCAGGTCTCGCTGAAAAGCTTCGGACGTATCTTTGCCTTGGAAGTGCAAATTGAAGTGGCTGCTCTCCCGTTGCGAGAAATTGGATTCGGCGGCCGATTCACGTTCGGCCTTGACCAGATACTGACTGACAGTGGCGTCGGGACGCAACGCCAAAGACTTTTTCCACGAACGAATCGCATCGGGCGTATGATCGCTGGCAAACTGAACGAATCCGAGCATGGCGATCGCGTCGGACGAGTCGGGTGTAAGGTTCGCGGCGTGTTGGGCGTAGCTCAGAGCCTCGGAGGCATGGCCGGTGCGCAGGAGCGTGGCCGCATAGTAGATCAGAAGGGTCGAGTTATCGGGCTCGAAGCGCAGTGCCGATTCGTAGTAACGCTTCGCTTGCGGAAAGTTTCCGTGATCGGATTCCTGCTTGCCCGCCAGGAAAAATGCGGTCGCGGCGATTTCGGGATTGGAGGCTTGTCCGAATGAGGCGAGGGCGTCGGCATCAACTTTGCCGTCGCGGATTACCTTTAGCGCAACATCCGCTTCGTGATTGAACGTCGGGGCGGGGGGATTGATGTCGGGTGCGCCAACTGAAACTCCCGATCCGCTTCGACTTGGAGCGGTCCCGCCTGCGTCGATGTGGTCGACGGAAGTTTTAGGGATGGCATAGGTATCCTCGCCGATGTCGTATTCGACGTGATCTTTGATTTCGCGGACCTGGTCGGCCCAGATGGTGCGTCCATTCTTGAGATGGATAACATCGGCCGCCGCAGGAAGCGCCGCGAGTAGCACTAAAATGAGGACGAAAGCTCGCACTCGGCTGATTCTAGCAACCGTTCTGAGCGGCGGTAAGGTGACCAAAGTGCTGTTTCGATTATTGCTACGGTCGGAGCTACGGTTCAGGACTCCATTGCCATTTCGGCTGCGGGTGGGAATCGGAGTCTCATGCTGCCTATTGGCTGCGACGGTCTGGGCTCAGCCCCAAGCGGCGGAGATTCCCAACGCCGACTGTCCAGAGACAACGAGTGCACTCTACGCGAGAATCCGTTCGATTGGGCTCGATCCCAAGCGAGTGTATCGCGTGCGCGAGGCCGCCATCGATCGGCCCAATTTGCATCTCGATTTCGACGCTGGCACGCTGGCGTTCACCGAAGATATTTGCGGACGGATTACGGGAGCCTTCTTCGAAGGCGACGGCGAGATTCGGCTGCGACCTCCGAATCGCGTGGAGCGTGGGTCGTTGGCGCTGTTTACGGGGATGGCGATTCTGGAAGAGCAATTTGCTTCGGCCTATTTGCGCTTTAACGATGATACCGCCGCAGCCTTGCAACCTTTCCTTATCCCGGTGGCTGACAGCTCGGACTTCATCAAGCAATGGAGCGATGCCAGCCGCAACTTTGCCGACTTCGATGGCCTCCGTTTGCTACTCGATTTCAGCCATTTTCTTCCGAGTGATCCGAGTCTTCCTACGGGGAGCGCAGAAGACCTGGATCAAAAATTTCCTCCCTTGCTGCACGCTCATTTATTAGGCAAGAAGTTAGGGGCCTTCGAAGTGCTTTGGGATGGGGCAAACGCTGAACCGCTGTGGGCGGGTCAGCCGCGCATGAAAAACGGTGTCTTGTTTTTCGATGTTTGGACATCCTTTGGGCCGACCGTAGCAGCCGCCAGCCCGGCCGATGTCTCGATCTCGGAGTTCAAGATTCGTGCGACCGTACTGCCTCCGACTGTCCTCCGCGCTTCTGCGGATGTCCGCATACGAATTCGCAGCGGAGGCGAGCGTACTTTGCTGTTCGAGTTGTCGCGCTACTTGAAGGTGGATGCGGTTGAGGTGGACGGCCATGCTGTCGACTTTGTACAGAATCCCGCGATTGAGGGATCGCACTTGCAGAGGCGGGGAAACGATCTGGTCGCGGTCGTGTTTCCTGCGCGACTGACGACCGGACAGGAGTTGAAATTAAATTTTCGGTACGCAGGAGATGTATTGGCGGATGCCGGAAACGGATTGCTTTACGTGGGCGCGCGTGGCACCTGGTTCCCCAGTTTCGGTCTGAACCCGGCGCGATTCGATATGGAATTCCGCTATCCCGTTGGATACACCTTGGTGGCAACCGGCAAACCGGCGCCGCGCTCGGCTGATGCAGATCCCGACGCGGCGATGGAAAGAGTTTCGCGCTGGATTTCCGAGCGACCCATTCCCGTGGCCGGATTTAATCTCGGAAAATATGTTCGCGCCGAGGCGAAGGCGGGCAAGGTCCTGGTTGAGGCCTATAGCACACGGGGCGTGGAAAATTCGTTTCCCAAAGCTCAGGCTGAGGTGACGCAACGGCCGAATTTTCCCGGACGTCTTCAGTCCCAGACGAATTTGCCGATGGTGATGATTCCACCGCCGCCTTCGCCGGCTCGCGATGTGCAGGCGGTCGCCGACCGTGCGGCCAAGGCGATTACAAACTTCTCGCAATGGTTTGGGCCGTATCCCTACGATTCGCTGGCACTGACACAGATGCCGGGCGACTTGAGCCAGGGATGGCCGGGACTGGTATTTCTATCGAGCTTCGCGTTTTTGAATTCGCAGGAGCAAACGGATCTGCGGCTCGATCCGGTGACGCGGTCGCTCGACACGCAGGTGCTGGTCCACGAAACGGCACACCAATGGTGGGGCGACCTAGTGCAGTGGAAGACCTATCGCGATCAGTGGATTGCGGAAGGACTTGCCGACTACGCCTCGCTTCTGATGCTCGAGCAAAAGAATCCGGCGCAATTCCGGGAAGTGCTCGAAAAATACCGGCGCGATCTTTTGACCAGCAATAAGGATGGAGAGCGATTGCGCGACGCCGGGCCCGTGACGCTCGGCTTGCGGCTGGAGTCTTCGCATTTTCCAGCGGGATATGAAGCGATCAGCTATGAGCGCGGTACGTGGTTGTTTCATATGCTGCGCTGTATGTTGCGGGATGCGGCGCTGGAGGATGCGAGACGGCGCGATTCGGAAGCGGTTTCCAGTTCCCGGAAGGCGCGGGCTGACCGGGCAAATCCCGACGAACTCTTTTTTCGTGCTCTGCGAAAAATTAGAGATCGCTACGGGGAGAAGAAAATCAGCACCGAAGAACTTGTGCGAATTTTCGAAGAGGAACTGCCGCGCCCACTTTGGTACGAGAATCGTCACAAACTCGACTGGTTCTTGGAAGGATGGATCAATGGCACTGCGGTTCCAGAGCTCGAAGCTCGCGAAATTCACATCGGCGAGAAGGCCGGATTGACCACGGTTACGGGCGTGATCGTACAAAAGGACGCGCCCGAAGATTTAGTGACGGCCGTTCCTGTGTATGCGACGACTTCGGCCAATGCGCTGATTTTCCTGGGCGAAGTGCTGGCGGACGGTGCTGAGACCAGCTTTCGTCTGGTTGCGCCGACGATTACGGAGGGGCAGTTACGCAAGATTGAGCTTGATCCGAAGCAGACGATTCTCACCGCGATCAAGTGAGAAGCGAAATTCCTGGAGGCAATCTGAAGCTATAGACATTGGTGCAGAGGAGGGTGAAGTGTATTCGGGCTGGGAGGCCATGCGATTGCATAAGAAGAGTTGTCACCGAACGAATTGGAGTACTGGATATGACTCTTCTGCCGCAGCTCGTTACAGTTTCGTTGTCGGTCTCAGCCGCAGACGGTGTTCCGAATTCCGTTGTGGGCGTGATCTCGAACGACCGGTTACGGAGGCGAACGCTACTTTTGGTCGAGGACGAACCCTTCGTGCGGGAAGCGACAAGTGGGATTCTGGAGCGCGCAGGTTTTGAAGTTTTGCAGGCGATCGATGCACAGACCGCAATGCTGATCTACACGGCGCGCGAGCACACGATTGTTTTGGTCATGGCCGATATGATTCTTCCCGGACATACGGGGCAGCAACTGGGGCGCAAGATTCAGGAGCGTTCGCCTGCGACCGCAGTGCTGATCACATCGGGCTATACGAGCCTCGCAGAAGAGATCGAAGATCCGGCGTTGCGAACGTATTTTCTGGCCAAGCCTTATTCGCGACGAACGCTGATCGAAAAAATCGAAAAGATCCTCGCGGCGTCTGCGCTCGCACACAGCGCAATGCAAGCGGGATAAGAGAAAATGAATCCTGGAAAATGTCTCGCCGCTGAATAGCAGTCGACGACGACGGCCAAACTGTGAGATGCAGGGCGAAACGTCAGGGGCTCGAGATCGGCAAGATGCGCTAACATAATGACTTAGCGTCGTCGTTAGAGACTTTCAGCGGTCCGTCGCGATACGCTATGTAATATCCCATCTGGGTTAGGGTTGGGTGTTACGGCTCGGCCAATCCCTCGTGTCCACTATTTCCTCTATAATCCTCAGTTCTTGACTACGGGTTTGAAGTTCGGCGTTGTGGGCCGTTCTGGAACAAGGTATTCGTGTTCAAGTCGGCGCATTCAATTTACCGAATTTGATTCACAGAATTTAGGTCGCCGAGTTTGATTCACCGAGTTTGATTACCAAGGAGCATCGATGGGATTCGAGGGACGAGTTGCGCTGGTTACGGGAGCGTCGCAGGGGATCGGGCACGCTTGCGCGCTGGCGCTGGCGCGGCAAGGGGCGTGCGTGGCGGTGGCGGCGCGCAATCGAGAGAAACTCGACGAACTGGTGGCGGCGATTACCAGTTCGAATGGATCGGCGGGCTCGAGCGGCAAAGCTGCGGCCTTCGTGATGGATGTTGCCGACGAAGAACAGGTCAGGTCGACGATTAAGGCGGTGCTGGCGCAGTTTGGCAAGATCGACATCCTGGTCAACAACGCGGGCATTACGCGCGACCAACTCGTCCTGCGCATGAAGCGCGCTGATTGGGACGCGGTGTTAAACACGAATCTTACCTCCGCCTTTCTCTGCATCCAGCAGGTGATTCCGTCGATGCTGAAACAACGCTGGGGACGAATCGTCAACGTCACCAGCGTCTTCGGACAGATGGGACAAGCCGGTCAGGCGAATTACGCGGCGTCGAAGGCGGGACTGATCGGCCTGACCATGGCGATGGCCCGCGAAGTCGCATCGCGCAATATCACATGCAACGCCGTCGCTCCGGGATTTATCGATACCAATATGACAGCCGTTCTCAGCGAGGAATTCAGGCAGACCGCCGTAAAGTCGATTCCGCTCGGGCGCGTGGGATCTCCCGAAGACGTAGCCAACGCGGTGCGCTTTCTGGCTTCGGACGAAGCCTCCTACATCACCGGACACGTGCTCAATGTGAACGGCGGGTTGTTGATGGGATGAGGTATGGGGGGCGGGGCCTCGCCCGCCGTCTTGCCGTAATGGGCTCTCAGTATTTCCCCCCAAAAGAAAACCCAGTATGCGAATGTTTACTGATTGGTACTCCTACCCCCCTCCCCCCCGGTCTTCTGGAATCATGGGTTTACGGAGAAACTTCCGGTTTGGTCTTTGAATCGAAAAGAGTTATATCAAAGTATTCTGGAATAAGGACTTAGCTGCGATTACGGACCATTTTGGGAATCTGGAGGCGCGGTACGGGCTGGTGCCCGCTTCCGTTTGGGGCGTCAATTTTCAAAGAAGATTGGTGCAAAGCCACGAAGGCAATGGGACTGGAGCAGGTTCTAGTTGCGTCCGTGGAATGGAGACACGTCGGCCCTGCAACAAGTCATCACTAAGTATTGCGCCGTGAGAGGCTAGGGTCTGTGACGGTGATCACTGGGCGGATGTGATGAAAGGAGCTTATGGAATTCCTAGGACGGGCAGGGAATTGACGATACTTACAGTTTCTAGGCTGACGGTGATCACCTGGCCGATCAAGCGCAGAATGTATTGCGGATCGTCGGCTCGATTAGGGTCGTTGGTGATGCCGCTGCGTTTGTCGGTAGAGACCTGATATTGATCGATGATCCATTCGAGGGCGGAGCGGTTGCCGAGGCGGTAGTCGTCGGTTTCTTTCGGAATGTCGGAGAGGGTTAGAAATTCGTTGTAGGTCAGCGTGGATTTGTCTTTGCTGAGGCGCATTTTGGTTACGCGCCAGTTTAGTTTTTCGCCTGCTTTTTCTGTCTTTTTCAGTTTGTATTCGGGTTGCCGTTCGTAGTGGACGTGGATTTCTGTTAGGCGCTGGCCGGCTTTTGCTAGAACGCGGAAAACGTCAAGAGCTTTAACCGCAGAGGACCCTTCGGCTTCGCTCAGGGGAGGCTCTGAGTTCGCGGCGACTTCGTGGGATTTGTCATCCCGAGCGGAGCGAGGGAACCCTATTCCCCGCACAGAGTTTTGGTTGGGTAGGGGTCCTTCGACTGCGCCGAGCCATTCGCTTTCGCGCATGGCTCGACTTCGCTCAGGATGACAATGATTGAGAGTGGTGGTGGAGGCGAAGGGGATGCGGGGGAGTTCGCGGCGGAGGTTGGCGAGAATCGGGTTTTAGCGGAGGTTGTGGACTACGAGGATCATTCCGGGGCGGAGGGTGGCTACGTCGCGGTTGTCGTGCTTTAGGGCGGTGACGGTGGTGTTGTAAGAAGTGGCAATGGAGTAGAGAGTTTCTCCGGCTTTGACGCGGTGGTGGATGACGCCGGCTCCCGCGCCAGAGGTCGGTTTGGTGGTGGAGGTCGATTGCAATCCAGCGCGGTGCTTTGGGTTGGAGCGCTTGCTGGCCGACTCGGTTTCGGCGGCGGTGTGGGTGACGGGCAGGTGGAGAGCGAGCACTTTGTGTCCGGCGAGGCTATCGCCTTTGAGGTGGTTCCAGCTGCGGAGCATTTTTGGAGAAACTCCGAAATTTTCGGCTACGGATGCGACTGTGTCGCCTTTACGGATTTTGTAATGCGTGGTGACGCGGGCGTAGGTACTGGTATCGATCTGCTTGCCCGGTGCGATTGGAATGATGAGGCGGGTTTCGGGGGCGACGGCTTCGACCCGAGAGCTGGGCTTCGAAGCAGCTCCGAGATCGTTTGACTCCAGATCGTGCGGCTCAAGATCATTGGCCTCGGCGATGGCTCTGGGCGTGGTGTGATAGGTGTGCGCGATGGAGGCTAAAGTTTCTCCCGGCTGCACTTTGTGGTAACGCCACCAGACGCGCTTGTCGGCGGGGATGACGGCGACGGCGCTTTCAAATTTTGCGGCTGTTCCGGCGGGGAGATGCAGTTCGAAGGGCTGACCTTTGCCGGTATCCTTTGGCGTGGTCATGCGCAGGAGGCTGGGATTCAAGTCGGATAGATCTTCGGCGGTGGCATCGACGCATTCGGCGGCGAGGCGGAGGTCGATGGGATAGTCGATCTTAACCGTGTCGTAGGGAACGGGCTTGTCTTTGATGATGGAATCCAGCCCGTACTGGGCGGGATTCTTGGCCATGATGGTGACGGCGACGATGATAGGAACGTAGTTGCGAGTCTCTTTGGGCAAAACGTTGCGGCGGTAGAGTTCCCAGAAATCGGCGTATCCGGTGCGCTTGACGGCGGACTGGACGGTGCCGGGGCCGGAGTTGTAGGCGGCCATGGCGAGATACCAGTCTCCGAACTCGTTGTAGAGGTCGTGGAGGTGGTGAGCGGCGGCGCGAGTGGCTTTCTCTGGGTCCTGGCGATCATCCTGCCACCAGCTGCGTTGCAGACCGTAGCCTGAGGCGCGGCTGCCCATGAACTGCCACATGCCGCGAGCGCCAGCGCGCGAGACGGCCAAGGAATGGAATCCGGACTCAGCCTGAGCGAGATAGATGAGTTCCTGGGGAACGCCTTCTTGGCGAAGGATGCGGCGGATCATATCTTCGTAGCGGCCGGAGCGGGCCAAGGCGCGTTCCAGGGTGCCGCGTCCGCGATTGGAAAAGTAATTGATGTATCCGGCGACCTGGTCGGTCATGACGAGCGGCAAGTCGGAGTGCGTGTTCTTCAGTTCGGCTTCGGCTTTGGCTTTGACGTTGAGATCGACGGAAGGCGTCGCTTCATTAGCTTCGTCGATGGGCGCGGGCTCGGACTTTTGTTCGGCGAATCCATCACCTTGTTGGAGCGCGGCGATTTCGAGTCCGTTGATGCCGTCGAGGATACGGTCGAGTTCGTTTTCGAGGCGATCGTCGCTGCGCAGGTCGAATCCGCTGCCCAGAAGCTGGTTGAAGGCGGAGTCGAAACTTTGTTTGGCGGCTTCGAGGTGTCCGGCGTGGTAGTTATCCTGACCAGCCTGAAATTCTTTTTCTACGCGGGAGATGAGTTCGGCAACGGGATCGACCTGGAGTTCTTGGGGAACGTCTTTTTTGGATTGGGGTTCGGCGGCGGCCGTCGTGGAAGACTTTTGCTGGTGCTGGTCCGGTGGAGTGCTGGTGGCGGAATTCCTGGCTAAGAGTGCTGGGGCCTCCGCTTGGGAGGGTGGCAGGAACGAGGATTTCTGAGCGCTTTGGCAGGCTACGGTCGCCGCCAGAATGGCCGCCAGGGCGGCAGTGGCAAGCGTTCTAGTCGAGTTGAAGGGAGATCTCATGATTTTGAAAGCTTGCGGTAGCTCCTTGGAAAGCGGGATCTCTCTGACTGTTAGTTAGTATTGAGATGGTACTATCGCAAAATTCGTTGGGTCAACGCCACGGAAGACACCTCTTTCGGGTTACTTCCGGAACCGGGTGGGATGTTACCCGAGCGGAGACAGAATGGCAAACAGGAATCGTGTTTCAGGCTAAAGCGCGCCAAGGCTAGGCGAAGATGAGAGGACTTATGAAGGCGATACAGATTGAGCGGACCGGTGGTCCGGAGGTGATGGAGTTGGCGGAGGTTGCTGCGCCGCAGCCGAAGTCCAACGAGGTGGTAGTGAAGATTGCGGCGGCGGGAGTCAATTTTATTGACGTTTACAACCGCGAGGGACGGTATAAGGCTCCGCTGCCCTTGATATTGGGGCAGGAGGGCGCAGGGGTGGTGCTGGCGCTGGGTGCCGATCTGCTGGAGGGGAAAAGCGATTTTGCGGTGGGGGATGCGGTGGCTTACACGTCGATCCTGGGGAGCTATGCCGAGTATGCGGCGGTTCCGGCGGAACGGCTGGTGAAGATTCCGTCGGGAGTGGGTGAGCGCGAGGCGGCTGCAGCGATGCTGCAGGGGATGACGGCGCATTATTTGTGTCACGATACGTACCACTTGAAGAAGGGTGAGACGACGTTGATTCATGCGGCGGCGGGCGGTGTCGGTTTGTTGCTGGTACAGATGGCGCACAACATCGGGGCGCGTGTGATTGCCACGGTGTCGACCGAAGAGAAAGCGGAGCTGGCGCGTGGGGCGGGGGCCGACGAGATCATCTTTTATACGCAGACGGATTTTGAGGCTGAGACCAAGCGAATTATGGGCGGCAAGGGTGTGGATGTAGTGTACGACTCGGTGGGGAAGACGACGTTTGAGAAGGGGCTGAACGTGCTGCGTCCGCGGGGGATGATGGTGCTGTTTGGAGGGTCGAGCGGAGCGGTGGCACCTTTGGACCCGCTGACGCTGACGGCGAAAGGGTCATTGTTTCTGACACGGCCATCGCTCGCGCATTATATTCTTACGACGCAGGAGTTGCGGTCGCGAGCGGCGGATGTGTTTGGGATGATCCGGCATGGGAAGCTGAAGTTGAGGATCGAGCACGTGTATCCGCTGGCGGAGGCGCAGCGGGCGCATCGCGAGTTGGAGGGGCGAAAGACGACAGGGAAGTTGCTGCTGATACCGTAGGGATGGGGCGGGCTTTCTCTGAATTGTTATTGTCATTATTTATTGCTGTCATCTTTATTACTGTCATCCGGAGAGAAGCGAAGCAGCTATGCGACCCGGGTGCGCGCCAATCTCGCTGCGAATCAAAAACTGCGCGCAAGTTCCCGGCCACTCCCCGTTCCTAACCTTTGAGAACGGAGCGCTTGCAGTAGAGCCAGAGCCCGACCCCTGCCATGCACTACCGGAGGTCGAGCGCCGCGTGTGCGTTCTGCTAAAATTACGCTATCTGAGGCCATCATCTATGTTTACTGGACGAAAACTGGCGTTGTCCGTTGCCTTCACCGTGCTGGTTGCACTGGCCACTGGCGTCAGTTGCAAGGGATTCTTCGTCCAGCCCACGTTAACGTCCCTCGCTATCAATCCGACAGCCCCATCGGTGGATGTAGGTCAGCAGGAAACGCTTAGCGTATACGGAACCTACGACGACGGATCGCGAAGTGTGCTGAGTAGCGGCGTTTCTTGGTCGAGCGACACCCCAACAGTGGCGACGGTAGGAGCTTCAACAGGCGTCCTCGCTGGAGTGGCTCCAGGCAGCGCGGGCATAACTGCGAGCGCCCAGGCGCTTAGCGCCAGCGCATCAGCCACCGTCGTACTGACCGGCGCTACCCTCGCTGTAACGCCCACGACCGAAACGGTTGCTCTTAGTGGCACCGCCGCGCCATTCACATTTACTGCGACCGCAGGCAGTGTCGTGGTCGATATAACGACCGACAATGGTGGCACGCTGACGATCACCCCGGCCTCCACTGACCTAACGTGCACTCCTTCGGGGGGCACCGAGGTGTGTTCGGCAGATTCCAGCACGGCCCTCGGAGCCTATACGCTAACGATGACTTATCCAGGAGCAACCAATACGATCTCGGCTACCCTTACTGTCACGGACTAAATATTTAGGGTTAGGCCGGGTCCCCCAGGTCTCGCACTTTTCGAGATTGGGATATCACAGTGGTGTCCAATTTCGATCCCTTCTGAAAACGGTGGGGTTCACCCAGGCCCGAATAATTCCAACTCTCAAGGCTGCCCCGTCCAAGTTCTGCTTGGAAGGGGCTGACACGGGCGCGCTACTCCTCAGGTAACGGTGGAGGATGCGGGGTTTCCTTTACAATCGGGGACACATTCAATCACCACAATCTTCGAGGTGCCCGGCTTGTTGATTCGCAAACTCACCCTGTTCGCAACGGTCCTGCTGTGTGTCGCTGGTGTATTCGGGCAAACGGCGCCGCCGAAGCCACGAGCGGAAGCGCGTTTTGGTTCGCACCTTCCTCCAGCGGCCATCGCTGCGATGCAGAGCATTCGTCCAGAGAATATTGAACAGCAGGTGCGTTTTCTCTCCCATGATTTGTTGGAAGGGCGAGGGACGGGTCAACGTGGTGGCGACATCGCGGCGGAGTACATTGCTACGCAATTCGCGCTCTATGGATTAAAGCCAGCGGGCGACAACGGGTCGTATTTGCAGAAGGTGCCGATGGTTGGAATTACGCCGGGAGCCGACACGCGATTCACGCTGGTACCCGCGCAAGGGGGCGCGGCTCGGGAATTGAAGCCCCTCGACGAATACGTGGCATACGATCAGACGCAGCAACCGGAATCGACGGTGGATGCGGAGATTGTGTATGTCGGGTACGGCATTGAGGCTCCTGAATTTAACTGGGATGACTACAAGGGAGTCGACGTCAAGGGCAAGGTCTTGCTGATGCTGGTGAACGAACCACCGTCGGACGATCCGAAGTTCTTCGGCGGGAAGGCA
>Ga0302278_10001087_pt1 | contig 34090 bp, 17 predicted proteins | sample III_Bog_N3_2_FD_194543 | JGI IMG/M metagenome (GOLD analysis project Ga0302278, IMG submission 194543) | Peat permafrost microbial communities from Stordalen Mire near Abisko, Sweden - III_Bog_N3_2 | ecosystem: Environmental > Terrestrial > Soil > Wetlands > Peat | place: Sweden: Abisko... | reverse complement strand
TTTTCAACCCGCTCTCGAGCGTGAAAGACCGCATCGGCGTGGCGATGATTGATGACGCGTTGAAGTCCGGCGCCATCAACCAGGACACGATCCTGATCGAGCCGACCAGCGGCAACACGGGCATTGCGCTGGCGTTTGTGGCGGCGGCGCGGGGGCTGAAATTGATTCTCACGATGCCCGAAACGATGAGCATTGAACGGCGCAAGCTGTTGAAAATCCTGGGCGCGAAACTGGTGCTGACCGAAGGCCCCAAGGGCATGAAGGGCGCCATCGCCAAGGCGGATGAACTGAACAAGCAGATTCCCAACAGTGTGGTCTTGCAACAATTCTCCAACCCCTCGAATCCCGCCGTTCACCGCCGCACCACGGCCGAGGAAATCTGGCGCGACACGGATGGCAAGGTGGATTTCGTGGTGGCCGGGGTCGGCACCGGCGGCACGATTACGGGCGTGGGGGAAGTGATCAAACCACGGAAGCCCGGCTTCAAAGCCGTGGCGGTGGAACCGGTGAAATCGCCGGTGATTTCCGGCGGCCAGCCCGGGCCGCACAAGTTGCAGGGCATCGGCGCGGGTTTCATTCCGGTCAATTTGAACGTGGGGATTGTGGATGAAATCATCAAGGTGAACGAGGATGATTCCGGCCCGATTTCCAAGGAGGTCAACCAGTTGGACGGGATTCCCGTGGGGATCTCGAGCGGTGCGGCGATCTGGGTGGGCTTGCAAATCGCCAAGCGGCCGGAAAACGCGGGCAAGCAGATCGTGGTGATCGTGCCTTCCTCCTCCGAGCGCTATCTCTCGACCTGGCTGTTTGCCGACATCAACACGGATGCGGACGACATCAGCCAGTTTTTACCGGCCCCGGCGGCGGCGCCGGTTGCAGCGGCGGCGGTGGCCTGAAGTTTTGCCGACCCCGCACCCCGGGGAGGCGTCACCATTAAAAGCATACAGGGGAACCGACCGGATCACCGGAGGTTCTTCGTGAACCAGGGCTCCGGCAGCGCCGGGTGAGTGGATGAGCGTGGGCAGAAAACCCGCCCGAATCCGTTCGTCAACGGACGAGTCGAGGATTGACCGGTCGGCGGGAGCCGCCGGCACGCTCACCGCGCCCGCGCCGGCCGGACCCTGGTTCCAGAACCAACAACTGAAACAACCAGCACATAGTATTATCCAGTATGAATATTCCCTTGTTTAAAAAAATGATTTTGGCCGGCGTGATCGCCGGGGCCATCTACTTTTCGCCCAAGGCGAAAGCCGATGTGGAACTCGTGATCAGCGGCGGCAATGCCAGCTCCAGCATTCTGTTTGATCGGGCCACCAACCTGTTTGGGGGCACCGCCAATTTCATCGCGACGTTCAACACCGGGTCGAGCACCGTGCGCACCTATCAGGGCACCATTCCCGGCTATACGACCGGCAACGCGACCAACCTGGGTACGGTGACGCTGGATTTGATTCTCAACGGCGCGATTGGCGGGCTGACGGACATCGTGGCGCAAAATCCCGAAACCACCGCGGCCGGCAGCAACCTGCCGCCCACGGTGGTGGATTCGAGCACCTCGCCGGGGGCCGTGGGGCTGGATGCTTCCGTGCTGTCCGCCCTGCCGGTTTATGTGGTGCCGTATGTGTTCATCAAAAACATCAGCGCCAATTCCGGGGACACCGCGAGCATCACCAACCTGACCCCGCTCCAGGCGGCCTATTTGGAAGGGGCCAAGGCGACGATTCCCGCCACGTTCTTTGGCGGCGGGGGCACGAATCCGGTGTATTTTGTCGGGCGCAACAACCAATCGGCCGTGCGGACGGAGATTGATTTGAACATCGGTTTCACCGGCCAGCTCCAGACCTATTACACGAACGGCGCGCCCGGCAGCCTGCCGATCCTGGACACCACGAGCCAGGACCCGAACGGCGATTTCGATCCCGGCCTGAGTTCCGGCAGCACGCTGTATAACACCGTCCTGGCCATCAGCAATTCCATCGGCACGGTGGCGGTGTCGAACGCCAAGGCCGGCGCGGCGCGGTTGGCCTTCGCCGGCGTGCCCTATTCCTACTCCAATGTGATCAGCGGCAGCTACCCGCTGTGGTTCCACGAGGAATATTACTACAAGAACCCCGGCACCGCCGGGGCGCTGACCCCGTCGCAGGCCACGGTGCTCCAGTTGTTCTACGGCTCCATCACCAATTCGGCCTACACCGTCAGTTCGCTTTATACGAACATTTACATCCCGGAGTCCGCCCTGAACGTGAGCCGCACCCTGGATGGCGGCCCGATTACGCTGAAATAAGCGCGGTCCACCCCAACCCCCTCCCACCATGAAGAAATTACTCCGCTTGGCCTCCGCCGCGCTGGCCCTTCTGGCCGCGCCCCTCGCGCAGGCGTGGACTTACAACAACGGGGACGTGCTGCTGATCTTTCGCAACGCGAGCAATCCCAACAACGACGTCGAATATGACATTGGCAGCGTCAACCAGTTTCTTGGTCAGACCAACGGTTACACCGTGGCGGTGACGAATTGGAACCCCGCCATCGTTCAAGGCGTGTATGGCGCCGACCTCACCGGGGTCAGCGTCGCCCTGCTGGCGGTGTCCAGTTCCAGCGCGGCCACCCCGACGGCGTGGGTGAGCGGCGTGGAACCCAACACCACGGCCTACGCTGACAGCGTGTCGGCCTGGAACTACAACTATTACAGCAAGCTCAGCAACCTCGGCGAAAAGCCGGAGAACTCGGGCGTGGCGGCGGCGGCCACCAATGCCTATTCCATCAACCCCTACGGGGTGAACAAGGCGGCGTCGTATGAATACATCGTCTCCGGCGGGACGTATAACGGCGTTTCCGAATTGGGCGGCAGCGCGCCGTTCGTGGTCGAGCAGGTCATCCCCGGGGCGCTGGACTTCTGGGCGGTGCAGCCGCTGGGCGGGGCGACGCCCGACCATTTGGTCGGCACCTTCAACCTGACCGCCGGCGGCGGGTTGACGTTTACGGCCGGTCCCGTCCCCGCCAGCCCCGGCATTGCCCGCGCCGGCAGTCTGACTTCGGTGAATGTGGGCACGCAGATCGGGGTTAGCTACCAGTTGCTGGGTGCCGGCCAGTTGGGCGGCGGCGCCACTTGGACGCCGGTGGGCGGCCCGCTGACCGGGGATGGCAACAGTCATGCCCTGAACGACACCAACACCGCCAATGTTCAGTTTTACCGCGTCACGGCCCAATAAATGCCAATTTGCCTCCCCTGAAACACTGCCGGCCGGGTCCACCCGGCCGGCTTATGATTTTTTAATTCGTCGAGAGGACCACCACAACGAATGAGACTCTGGTTTAGTTTTGCGGCCTGCCTGTGGCTGGCCGAAATATCGCCGGCGGCGCCGGTCAGTGACGCGCCCGCGACCAACGCGCCGGCCCGCAGCCCGGGCCGGACCTTCGAGGTGCGCGCGTATCTGGTGGAGGGCAACACCCTGCTCCCGCCGCAAAAGCTCGCCTCCGTGCTGACCAACTACGTGGGGCCGGCGGTGGATTTGCCGCGCCTGACGCAAGGGTTGGGCGAACTTCAGTTGCTCTACCGGCACCTGGGCTTTGCCACGGTCAACATCACGCTGCCCCAGCAGAAGCTGACCAACGGCATCGTGCGGGTGCTGGTGACGGAAGGCAAATTGAGCGACATCGTCATCACCGGCAACCATCATTTCAGCGATGCCAACATCCGCCGCGCGCTGCCGGACCTGACGACCAACATTTTGCTCAACAGCCATTGGTTCCAGCCTGAGTTGAACCAGGCCAACGCGAATCCCGACCGTCAGATTTATCCCGTCATCGGCCCCGGGCCCGAGCCGGGCACGACCGAACTGACGCTCAAGGTGAAGGACCAACCACCCCTGCATGGCCACTTGGAAATCAATGACAAGTCCTCCCCGGGCACGCCCGCGCTGCGGACCGATGCCGCGGTGCAATACAACAACCTCTGGCAACGCAATCATCAAATCGGGTTCAATTATGATTTTTCGCCCCAGGCCATGAAGAACGCCGATTGGGAACCCCGGTTTTACGACCAGCCGTTGATCGCGAGTTACAGCGGTTTTTACCGGTTGCCGCTGGGGTCCGGCGGGGGCTTGCGCGACACTTTCGAGCATCAGCCGGTGGATTTTGGTTACGATGAAATCACGCACAGCTTCCGGCAGTTGCCGGCCACGGGCAACCCCGAATTGATTGTGTATGCCTCGCGCTCGGTGTCGGACACGCCGGTGCGCTACGGCCCGCTCTCCGTGGTTTTCACGAACACGGATGCCACGCTCAACTCCCAGTCGGCGGAGCGCGATCTGACGTATAACCAAAACTTGGGCACCAAACTCACCCTGCCGCTCCGGGAATTCGCCGGGGTGCAATCCTCGTTCCTGCTGGGGGTGGATTACAAATCCTATACAGCACCCAGTTTCAGCACCAACCTGAGCACGTTTTCATTGTATGCCAAGGATGCCACGACCGGACAGCCGGTGCTGGTGACCAACTCGACGCTGCGGCTGCCATCCAACCGCAGCGCGAATCTGTTCTACCTGCCGCTGTCGTTCGGCTGGTCGGCGACAAGGCCGGATCCGTGGGGCAACACCAGTTTTAATTTCAACGAGAATGTTTTCCTGGCCGCCCTCGGTTCCGCCCGGACCAATTTTCAAACCGTGGCGGCGACCGCCGCCGCCGGGGGCACTTATACGGACATCACGGCGGGCCTGACCCGGCGGCAAAATCTCGGCGGGGACTGGACGCTGTTGGGCCGCGCCAACGGCCAGTGGTCGAGCGCACCCTTGATCAGCAATGAGGAGATGCCCCTGGGCGGCACGGCCGGGGTGCGGGGCTATCAGGAGGCCGAAGTCTATGGCGACGACGGCTGGCGGCTGCTGCTGGATCTGAACGCGCCGGCCCTGGAGGTGGGTGAGTTTCCGACCGGGGATCCCGACGGGGACGTTCCCGCCCGGTTGCGTTGTTCGGTGTTCATGGACTACGGCTCGACTTACCTGATTGACCGGCCGACCACCGCCAGCCTGACGTATAACGAATGGGGCACGGGGGTCGGTTTTTTCCTGACGGCCGGGGAACATTTTCTCGCCCGGCTCACCGTGGCCCGGGCCTTGGAGAGTACCGCCTTGACGCCGGTTGGCACGGTCCGGGCCTATTTCAGCGTGGGGTGGCAATTTTGATTGAAGTATGAAGGCGAAACGGCGGAAAATTCAAACTTCAAAATCCAAATTTCGGGGCAACTGCGAGCGGCGGGTTTCCGCCGCCCGCCGATGGTTGTGGCTGGCGGCGGCCGTGATCGTGGCGCAGCGCCAGGGGCGGTTGTTCGCCAATCCCACCGGGCTGACGGTCGGGGCCGGCACGGCTTCGGTGCAGGCCGGCGGCGCCCAACTGAATGTCACGGTCAGTTCGGCGGCGCTGCTTAATTGGAGCACGTTCAATATACAGGCGGGGGAAACCACCACGTTCCTCCAACCCACGGCGCGATCGGTGGTGTTGAACGTGATTGGCGACCGCAACCCCTCGCAAATCTTTGGCAGTCTCAATGCGAACGGCACGGTCATCCTGGCCAACGCGAATGGCTTTTATTTCGGCCCCAATTCCATGATCAAGGTCGGGGGCGATTTCATTGCCACCACGGCGCCGATCACGCCGGATTTCGGCCTGGGCACGGGCTGGCAGTTCACCGGCCTGCCGCCGCTGGCGAGCATCGTCAATTACGGCCAGATTCAGGCGGGCCCGGGCCGTTCCCTCTTTCTCATTGCCGAGGACATTGAAAATCACGGCCGCCTTGACGCCCCCGGCGGCGACATCGGGCTTTACGGCGGGGAAAGCGTGCTGGTGAGTGAAAGCCCGGACGGGCGCGGGCTGAGCGCCACGGTGAAGGTGCCCGCCGGCGCGGTGGATAATCTCGGCCGCATCACCGCCGATGCCGGCACGATTGCCCTGCAGGCGCAGGTGGTGAATCAAAACGGCGTGCTCCAGGCCAATTCGGTGCGCGAGGAAAACGGGGTGATTGAATTGGTGGCCGCCGACACGCTGACGCTCGGTCCGAATTCCGTCATCAACGCCCGGGGCGACGAGGCCACGCCGGGCAGTTCCGGCGGGGCGGTCACCCTGAAGTCCGGCAATAATTTCAGTGACGCCACTGGCAGCCAGATCACCACGGCCGGCGGGGCATTGGGCGGCAACGGCGGCAATGTGGAAATCAGCGCCCCGAATATTTTATCGCTGAATTCGAGCATTGCGGCGGGCGCGGCGGCGGGTTGGAGCGGCGGGAGCTTCACGCTGGACCCGGAAAACATCATTTTGGGCACGAGTGGCACCACCGCGGGCGGCCCGGGCGGGACGATCATCGGCACGGGCGCGGCCGGCACCTTGAGTGTGAATGTTAACACCGCGTTCAAGAACATCACTTCCGGCGGCATCCTCTTGGAAGCAAGCGGCAACATCACCTTGTCCGCCGCGTGGAATCTCAGCACGAGCACCGGCGAGACTGGCGGGCAATTGACCCTGGAGGCCGGTCAGAACATCATTTTTGGCAGCAACGCCCAAATTAATGGCGCGCAAAACAGTGTCAATGCCCTGAGTGATTGGTCCATTTCGCTTTATGCCGGGGTGGGGGTTTTTTCCCCGACGCAGCCGACCGTCACACCGGGCGTCGGCTCCATTTTTCTGGGCAACGCCTCCAGCGCCACCGTCGCTGGCCAGACCGTATATACCGCGCTCAGCAACAACGGCTCCATCTGGGCCGCCCAAGGTTCGATCAACCTGATGGCCGGGGCGAACATCTTGATTGGCGGCACGGGTTCCACGGTTGGCGGGACGGGGGCTTACGTGGACACCACCGCCGGCGGCAACATCACCCTGCAAGCGCTGGCCGGCACGATCAATGCCGGCACCGGCAACGCCTATGGCTCCGGCGGTTATTCCAGTCTGCATCCGATCAAAAGCGGGATTAACACCCTTGCCGGCGGCAACGTCACGCTCATGGCCGGCGACGACATCATCAGTATTCCCACTTCGGGAAACGAGCCGGCCGGCGCTTCCGGGACCTACGGGGCGGGCAACGTCACGCTCATGGCGGGCAATGTCGTGGAGGGAAATTTTCAAGTGGCCGATGGCGTTGGCACCATTCAGGCCGGCGTCACCGTCCAGAACGGTGTGGTGACCCAGATTCTCAATCCCAACGCCAGCGTGGGCTCGATGGCGGCCAATGGCACGTTGACGCCTTTGAATCTGAACTTGATCAGCGGTTCCTGGAATGTCTGGGCGGCGAAGGATGCGTTCATTGGCGAGGTGCGCAATCCCAACGGCACGTTTGCGGGGCCGACTTATGATTACAACTATGCGCCCAACGCCGCCTTCAATTTATGGGCCGGCAATGCCATCACCCTGGACGGGTCCAATCTCGGCCCCGCGCGCAATGCGCTGGCGCCGGTCTATCCCCCGGATGTGAGCCTCAATGCCGGGGCCGGCGGCATCACGCTCAACCATTCCATCATCCTTTTTCCCTCGAGCGAAGGCGCGCTGCAAATCACGACCCGCGATGGCGGCGACCTCACCGGCACGGGGACCGCCACCGAACTCACCGGCATCACGATGTCGGATGGCAACCCGGCGGATTACACCACGTTCAGCCTGGGGCACTCGGATCCGCCGCTGTACGCCAACAATCCCAATCCCGTGGTGCTGAACATCTCCGGCGACATCAATACGTTCGGCCTGACCGTGCCCACCTTCGCCGAGATCACGGTGGGCGGCGGCACCTACAATTTTGGTTTTCTCGGGCAGAACCCATCGCCCGCCCAGACCACCTCGATCACGGTGGCGGGTGGCATCTCCTACCGGGGCGACTTGTCCAGCGTGTCGCTGGCGGAGGCCTCGGCGTTGCCGGCGGAACTGTTCAATTCCCTCATCAGCGGGCTGCCCGAGGCGGTGGCCAAACTCAGCTACAATGCGGCCACGGGCACGCTCACTTTTGCCGGGGCGATGACGCAGACGGAACTCGCCTTCCTGCTCAATCCCACGGTGCAGGAATTCGATGCCTACGGCCAACCCGTTCTGGACGCGAATAACAACCCGGTTTACATCCCCGTCACGCTCACCTCCGCGCAAACGGCGGCGATCAACCAACTTTACGCCGCCAGTCAATCGGCCACGTTGAACGACCAGGGCCTGGGGATTTCCGGGCCCGGCCATTTCAAGGTGACCGCCGACAGCATTGATCTGGGCATTTCCGGCGGGATTTTTGCCGCCGCGCCGACGGCCGCGTGGGCCGGCCTTTCGCCGTATGGCGCGGATATCACGGTGACCACGACCGGCGATTTGAGCCTGACCTCGTCCCAAATCGCCAATGTCGGCCTGCTGGGGGACATCAACTTGAACGTGGGCGGCACTCTCAACGTGGGCGATAATGACACGGCCCTGGGCGATCCCACGGTGCCCCGGGGCATCTTCACGGAGAGCGGCGGCAACATTTCCATCCACACCCAGGGCGATGTGAATTTGGACAGTTCCCGCATTGCCGCTTACAACGGGGGCAACGTCACGGTGGAATCCCGAGACGGTAATATCAACGCGGGCAATGGCGGCGTGGGCTATGTGAATGTGGATGCCGTGCAACTGGATCCGCAGACCGGCGCCCTGGTCACGGTGCCCACCGTGGGGATTCCCGGCAGCGGAATCCTGGCCACGACCCTGCCCAATACCGACGCCCGGCTCGGCAATATTCTGGTGGAGACGCCCCGGGGAAACATCACCGCCAGCCAGGGCGGGGTGCTGCAAATTTCGTTTAATGGCACCCCCGACGCCTCGGCCATCGCCGTCTTGCTGGCGGGGTATGAATTGCAGGACGCGCACGGCAATCCCGTCCTGGCGGCGGAGGCGAATAATCCCGCCGCCGCCACGGCCTTGGTCAGTGCCAACCGGGATATTGATGCGGGTGGTTCCGGCATTATCGCCCAAAATATTCTGGCCCGGGCCACTGGCGAAGTGCAGGGATTATTTGTTGGTTTTCACTCGGTCAACCTGGTCGGCAACCAAATCGGACCGGGCGTTGCCTATGGTCCCACCGTCAACATCACGGATGCGGGTGGCGGTAATAATCCCACCGGCCCCGCCATCCAGAGCATTTCCGACAACCCCGTGGGCGTCAACGGCATCGCCACGGCCGCCGTGGCGCCGCCGACCGCCAGTGTGGCCAAAGAAGTGGCGACCGTCGCGGAGGATGCCACCACCGTAACGGCCCAGGCCAACGATTTAAACTTGAACAAGAAGCCGGGCGGGGCCATCGCCCTGCGCAAAGTCAGCCGGGTGACGGTATTGCTGCCCGGGGCGAACTGAGGTTCTGCCCGTGAACCTCGACGTGTACGCGGGTGCGGGCGCTTGGGAGTGTGCCGGCAGAGAATACGTCCGCCCTCACCCCGGCCCTGACGGAGGTGAGGAGGAAATGGCGTCCGAGAACGGGCAAAAGTAAAGTTTGGAGTTGATTTTGAGCAGCCCGAGACGGTTTGTTTGAGGACCATGAGCCCCGGAACGACCGGTTGGCCGGCAAAAGCTGCCGCACAGAAGGGAAAACGAAACTCCAATATGCGATAGTGGTGTGACCCGTTAAGAGAAACCGTGCGGGTTCAAACGGGGCATCATTCCTGTCTAAGGCAGTTTGTTGAGGCCTCGAAAGGATTTTTGATGAAGCCGCAGATTTTCTGCAAAAACAGTGGCGCTGCTCGGGAAATTTATTAATATGGAGCCGTGATTTTACAATTTTCAGTGTCGAATTACCGGAGCTTCCGAAAGTTGAGTACGTTGAACTTAGCGGCCAGCAGTCAGGACAAGACGCTGCCTGACAATTGTATTTCCAGTGATTCGCCAAGTTTAGCCGGAAAGCGCTGGATCAAGGGTTTAGCGCTCTATGGTGCCAACGCCAGCGGAAAGACCACGATTTTGGAGGCGTTTGAAGCATTAGCCGATATGGTTAAAACCTCGGCTAAAATGACTGACCCCAAAGAACCCATTGCCCAGATCAAGCCGTTTGCCCTCTCACCCGGCCAACCCGTTTCACCCACAGCTTTCGCTGTGGTATTCGTAGCCGACGACGTGCGTTACGAATATCGTGTGGCTGCTACGCGGGAGCGAATTTGGCATGAGTCACTGCGCGCATTTCCCAATAAGGTGGAACAGCTATGGTTCAGCCGTGATTGGAACGTAGTGGCGGGCAATTACGATTGGACCCCAGAACAACCGTCTGGATTCCGGCGCGACACCCAACTTGAAGGCTACACGTTGAGCAACACGCTGTTTCTTTCACGCGCTGTGGCGAGCAATCGGACGGAACTGGAACCGGTGTTCCGCTGGTTCAAAGACCGAGTGGTATTTATGGATTTGAGTGCGCGGAGTCAAATGGGCGTTGGGTACACCCTAGGCCAATTGGCAGAACACACGCCGCTTTCCAGCCGGATTATTGAGTTGTTGCGGCACGCTGATTTGGGTGTTACGAGCGCCAAAGCGATTGAACAACGGCCACCGACAAAGGATTTAAAGGATTTGGAAGAGTTGACAGCCCATTTGCCACCGGAGGTGCAAGATCGCCTTCGGGAAGAGAAATGGTTGCAACCGGAACTGACACATCGTGGCAGCAAAGCGGCCGAAGTGGCATTACCATGGCCTCTAGAATCAGCGGGCACCCATCGATACTTTTCGCTTGTCGGCCCTTGGCTTGACATTTTGAGTAATGGTTACACCGTATGTATTGATGAATTGGAGACCAGTATGCATCCGTTGATGGTGCGCGAGTTGTTGCGTTTGTTTTTTTGCCCAAAGGAGAATCCGAAAGGTGCGCAAATCCTGTTCACTACGCACAACCCATTGCTATTGGATGCAACTTTGTTGCGGCGAGACCAAGTTTGGTTTACGGAAAAGGACGCAGAAGGTGAGTCGCACCTGTATCCATTGACGGATTACAGCCCACGCAAAGGTGAGTCTTTGGTGCGCGGCTACTTGGCTGGTCGCTATGGCGGAGTGCCTTTTGTTCCTGCCGGTTTGTCGGGATCATTCCCCGCGGCCGAAACGCTCGAAAAATCTGAAGCGGAAATGGAACCAAATGAATGAGGATTGCGGTTATAATCCAAATTGGTGGCAGGAAGCAAAGGCGTTGAGCCTTGAACGGAAGAAGCGCGCCGTCGCAGCGTCTGCTTTGGCACAACCGGGCGATGCATTTTTGATTGTCACTGAGGGTAAAGTGACCGAACCAATCTACTTTAACTTGCTGATTCAGGATCTTCAATTGGGCGTTGTCCGCATTAAGATTCAGCCGGGCGACCATTCTGACCCCCGGTACGTGATTCGCACGGCTGAACGTTTGGCACAAAAGCAGGTTCAGGATGCTGAAGATGGCGTACTGGGAGTTAACGAACCGAATAAATTCGACCATGTTTGGGCAGTAATTGACACGGATGTTGCTGTTCGGCAGGGTTTTTGGAACGACGTCCAGCAACTCGCGGCGGCACGAAACATTTCCCTTGCGCACTCCACGCCCTGTTTTGAATTTTGGTTGTTGCTGCATATAATCGGTTTCACAACACGATCCGATTTGGTGGACGGCGCCACTGCGAAGAGTGCGGTTAAACATGCGCTTAATCGTGACTATTCGACTAATCAGGAAACAGCCAAGGCAGCCATTGCAACTTTAATCGCCAATTGGCCAAAATCCGTTGTGGACGCGGAGCATGTTCGCGACCACCACCACGCCGCTGCCACCACGCCGCCGGGCAATCCGTCCACAGAAGTCTGTGGTTTAGTTCGTGGGCTGAATGACTCGGCCCGGCCTCACCTGCGGAAACTCAAACAGGCATTATGATGAAGCATCCAAGCCTCTGCCTCGTGGAGATTTCAACGGCAGCAGCAGCGCTGGGAGGCCAAGGTTCCGCCTTCGCTGGCGCTTCCGCCGTCGCTGAAGCTATGGCGGACAAGACGGCGCGACAAGTCCGCTTGGTCGGGCTGGGCTCATGGAGGAAACGTTCCTCAGACAGGCGACTGTGGATTGGATCGGGCTTTCAGCCCTTGGTTATTCGTTGGTCATGGAACCTGGGGCGAGTGCCCCAGGCTGGTATAACGTCGGGCCTTTGGCCCTGAAGAGACCGGCTTTGGTCGGAGGATCGGGGAGTTCTGGCACCCCTGCCGGGGTGCGATTCGTGCCGCACAAGTTCCGGGGGGGTCGCTACGCTCGACCCCCGGCTACGGTCTGGCAACCCTCCGGGTTGCTTAAGTCAATGGCCGTGGGCCTCCAGCCTGGGCTGTAACATCACGGGCTTTCAGCCCGGCAACTTCATCCCGGACGTTGCATTTGAAAGCCATAGATGCCGATAAGGTGCAGGCGCTTGCCACCGTACTCCAAAAGTCTCCCCCCAGCCCCGACCAACGTCCCGTAAAAAAACCGCCCGGCGTGGGTCGCCGGGCGGTTGGGTTCGATTCCTCCGCTGCGCTCAGTTGTTCTTCTTGTCCTTGGTATTGGAGCCGCCTCCACCCTTGGCATTGGCGGGCGCGGCACCCTTTTGGGTTTCCGCCGGGGCGGCGGCGGGGCTCCGGCCCGGAGCCGCAGCGGCACCGGGGGCGGCACCGCGCGCCTCACCCGCATTGCCCCGTTCCGGGGCCGCTTCGCCTCTCGCTTCAGGCCTGGCTTCAGGCCTGGCTTCGGGACGTTCGCCCGGGCGTTCGCCGGGACGGTCGGCGACTCTCCGCGCGTCGGGCCGGGCCCCGGGATGGAAACTGCGGATGTCATCCCGGCGCACTTCGGCGTGATGCAATTCTTCCGCGTGGCGGACTTCATCGAGGCGTTCGACCCGGACTTCGTGGTGGGTCAGCAGCCCGATGCGGTCGCGGCCAATGCCTTCATTGAAGAACCGCCCGTGGTCCATGCGGAAATGGTTTTCAAAGACGCTGTGCCCGAACACGAATTCCAGACGGTCGTGCGGCACGATGAAATGCCGGAAGTCATGTTCCCAGAAGTGGTCGCAGGCGACAAAGGTGAAGAAGCCCGCGCCGATGCCGAAATCAAAATCCACGCCGACATGCGCCCCGCTGTACATCCAGCCGCCATCCACAAAGACGGCTCCGGCCGGGAGCGGCGCCCACCCCAGGTAACCGTCGGCATCGGCATGACGCCAGACCACCCAGGCCGGGGCGTAGTCAAAGCCCGGCACCCAGAGCCAGCCCGTGGGTGAGTAGGTCCACCGGCCATAGTGAAACGCGATGTCGCCCCACGGATAGTCCGACTGCCAGAACCAACCGGCATCGGTGTAGGTCCAATGACCGCCGTCATAATAGGGACGCCACCCGGGGTCCACGGCTGGTTGCCAGCAGAGGCCGTATTCCGGCACGTTGACCCAAGTTCCGTAAGGCGTGAGCTGGGCTTGAAAATATTCCAGGGTCGGCGTGGCCGGGATGGCCGGAGCCGCCTCGGCCACCGGGGCCGGCGCGACCACGACGGGCGTGGGCGAGAGCAACTGGACCGACTGCCAATTGGCGTAGGTGGGGCCATCCCGCCCGGCCAGCACGACATGGAGCGGGCCCGTTCCGACCGGCACATTTTGCGCCGCCAGCACCCCCCGGCCCGCATCGAGCAGCGCCACCGAGGCGGCGCCATCGGCCCCCAGGGAGATTTGCACCGTATAAGGAATCCCGGCGATGGGATTTTCAAAAATCTTGTAACCCAGGCGGGAAATCGGCTGGCCGCTGGCGGTGTGGTTGACCCACACGCCATATTCCGGCGAACTGCCGCCCACGGGGATGCGGACTTCACCAAACAAATGGTGGAAGCCGCCGCCCACCTCGACGCCGCCGCGCGGGCCGCCCCGGCCGCCCAAATGGCCGGACACGCTGACCCATTGTTGGAGGTCATCGCTGACCAGGTAAATCTCGAAGGGCACGGCGTCCTGGGCCAGCCCGCTCACGGTCACGCTAAAGTTGAAGGGGGCCACAAACGCCGCCGTGGATTGAATGCCCATGAACTGGCCGGGGCCGCCCACGCCCGACATTTGCATGCCGGAGGGCGAAAATGCCAGCGCGGGCGGAATATGGACGCCGTGCATGGCCGCGAGCACCGTCAAGACCCCGGATTGGGTGGTCCACAAGGCGGGATTCAATCCCGGATCGGTGAAGAAGTTATCCTGCAATCCCGCCGGAACCGCCGCCATCACCGGAGCGGGAGCGGGCGGGGCAGGGGGGGCGACCGGACTCGCCGGGGCCGGAGTGGGCGCGGGGGCCGGGGCGGAATTGTCCAACGGCGGCGGCACGGGACCGGCGGACGGTGTCGCCGGGGCGGTGGTGGCGGCGACCGGCGGCGGGGTGGGCGCGGCCGGGGCGGCGGCCGTCGAGGCCTGGAGCAGCGCATTCAACACGGCCTGGGATACGCCCTGACTGTTGAGGTAAATGATGTCGTCCGCCCCGAGTTTGTAGCTTTTGCCCGAATTCTTGATGTAGCTCGTGATGACTTCGTCCCCCATTTTCTGCTGGGATAGCTTGATCACCTCTTGCAAGTCGGGGGAGAGATTGGCCGGCGGGGTTTGGGCGTGGCCGATATTGCCACCGCCCCAGCACATCCAGCCGAGGACGGCGCCCGCCAGGGCGCTTTTCAGCGTCGTTCCGAGGTTGATCCGTGTTTTACTTTTCATAATCATGCGTTTCATGTTCAAAATTTGTCGTTTGGGACCGGTTTTCCTGCGGCGGTCTCACCATTGCATACTCTCTCATCCCGCAAATCTTGCAGGATATTTGCAAGGCGACCCCGGCCGAGTCAGCCGGGGTCGCCACCGTCCGGGGTTTTAACCCCCAAATCAGGTTTGGTGATTATACCCCCAATCGTCCCTGCTGCAAATCTGTTTTTGTTACACCCTCACCTCCGGTTGACCGTCCCCGGGCGCCTCTCGATACTGCCCCCAAATTTCCACCGGTCAGAGGCAAAGTGCCGCAGACTTCCAAGTCGGCTGTATCGCGTCCCGCTCTGCGGGACAAACCCGCAGGCCGTTGAACAAGGTGAGCCCTTGAACTTCGGATGGTCTGCCGATTTGGAAATCGGCGATACGGCAGGTTTGGAAACCTGCGCTACGGGGGCAGTGTGGATGCGCCCCCGCCCCCCTCCGCCTTCGACCGGCATTGACAGCCCGTTGTAACGGTTTAATCTGGCGACATGAACCATCCGACCCTCACCGCCCGCCGCCGGGTGTCCGCCGCTTTGGCCGCCTTCGGGTTGTTGTTGGGCGCGTTGGCCGCCCCCCGGTTATCGGCGGCGGAAACGTCCGTTGTCCTGCCGCCCGCCGCCGATTTGCCCGTCCAGACCAACCTCCCCGATCCGTTGCGACTCGAGGATGGGCGGAAAATTACCACCCGGGAACAATGGGCCCGGCACCGCGGGCAGATGCGGGAAATCATCGAGCATTATGCCATCGGGCACCGGCCGCCCCCGCCGGGCAATGTCACCGGCCGCGTATTGGAGTCGCGGATCCTGCTGGACGGTAAAGCCCGTTACCAGTTGGTGCATCTGGCCTTCGGGCCGGAGGGCCAACTCGGCTTCGACGCGGCGATCTTCACCCCGATCAAGACCCCGGTGCTCGAAGGTTCTTTTCCGAAACTGGGCGCGGGGGAGCGACGGCTCCAAGCCGCGGAGCTGGCGTCGCGCAACGGCCGGTTTCCAACCATCGTCCAACCCTCCTTCAACTATACTCCCGGCGTCAATTTGCCGCCCACTTCCCACCCCGGCAGCAGCATGGTGTTCAAGCCCGTGGCCCCCGAAGCTGCCGCCGCCGATTATGCCGCGACCCTGGCGCGCGGTTATGCGGTGATGACCTTCTATTATCAACAATGCGGCGCGGACAGCCGCACCAACCGCGCGAGCGGCTTTTTTCCCGCCTACCCCGGTTATGACTGGGGCGACCTCGCCGCCTGGGCTTGGAGCATGTCCCGGTGTGTGGACTATTTGGAGCAACAACCCTGGGTGGACAAAGCCAAAATCATCGCCGTCGGCCATTCCCGCCTGGGCAAAGCCACGTTGATCGCCGGGGCCTTTGACGAACGTTTCGCCCTGGTCGCCCCGGCGGGTTCCGGCTGCGGCGGGACCGGGGCCTACCGCTTCACCGGTAAGGGGCGCGGCGGCAAGGAGGGCTTGGACGACGTCATTCACAAATTTCCCCAATGGTTCGGCCCCGGACTGGCCGAATTTTCCGGGCGGGCGGATCAACTGCCCTTTGACCAGCACTGGCTGATTGATCTGGTGGCGCCGCGGGTCTTCATCGCGCCGGACGGATTGGATGACGGTGCGGCCAATGAAAACGCCCTGGCCCACGCCTGGCTGGCGGCCAAACCCGTTTACGCCCTGCTGGGTGTGCCGGATCATTTGGGCATCCATTTTCGCCCCGGCAAACACATGCTCGCCCCGGCGGACTGGACGGCCATCCTCGATTTTGCCGATCAGCAACTTGGTGGTATGAAGAGCGATCAGCGGTTCGATCAACTGCCCCCGCTCGATCAATTGCATTAAGCGAAGCAGGCGCGGGGCTTGGGGCGCGAGGCGGTGAAATTTCACCGCAATGCCAAGCGCGCAGAGCGGAAGCCGGTTTGAATTCCCATTCGGTTCCTTCCGTCAATTCGGTCAAAAAGTCCGGGGGTTTTAAGTGGTTCCACCGCCGGCGCGACCTACAAAATATTGGCGGCCAGTTCGGCCAGTTCGGAACGCTCGCCTTTTTGCAGTTCAATATGCGCGGCAATGGCCTGGTCGCGGAAGCGGCTGACGACATAGTTGAAGCCGTTGGAGGCGGAATCCACGTAGGGATTGTCAATCTGATAGGGGTCGCCGGTGAAGATGATCTTGGTGCCGCTGCCGACGCGTGTCACGATGGTCTTGGCTTCCAGCGGGGTCAGGTTCTGGGCTTCGTCCACAATCATGAATTGGTTGGCAATGCTGCGTCCCCGGATGTAACTCAGGGCTTCCACCACGATGCTGCCCGAACGCATCAGGTCCGTGCTGCGGCGGTGGTCGTGGCCCATGTTCAGGTCGCTCAACATTTCGAGGGCGTCGTGAATGGGTTGCATCCACGGGGCCAGCTTCTCATCCAGGGAACCGGGTAAAAAGCCGAGTTCCTTGCCCATGGAGATGGTGGGGCGCGCCACGATGAGCCGGCGGAATTCCCGGTCGTTGACCACCCGTTTCAGGCCGGCGGCCATGGCGATGAGGGTCTTTCCGGTGCCGGCCTTGCCCATGAGCGTGACGAGCTTGATCCGGTCGTCCAGGAGGGCGTCGAGGGCGAAATGTTGTTCGCGGTTGCGGGGTTTGATGCCCCACACGCCTTCGCGGGTGTCGAGGATTGGCACGAGAAATTCCGCGGTGGCATCCACTTTGGCGAGGGCGGTGCGCTTGGGGTTGGTCTCGTCCATCAGGGTGCAGTATTCGCTGGGGAAAAAGCGTTTGTCGGCCGCGATCTTCAATTTACTTTCGCTGCGGAAAGCGGCGATTTTATCGGGGCTGACGGTCCAATCCACCATCCCGGTGTAGAGGTCGGTGATGAAGACGCGGTCGGTCTCGTAATCCTCGGCCTGCAGGCCGAGGGCGTCGGCCTTGATGCGCAGGTTGATGTCCTTGCTGACGAGGATGGCGGGGTTTTTGGGCTGGTCTTTCTGGATGCCGGCGGCGAGGGCGAGGATGCGGTTGTCCACGGTGTCGTTGTTGAAGCCGTTGATTCCGTGGCCGTTGGCTCCCTGGTGGCCGTTTTTTTGGAAGGCAATGCGGAGTTTGCCGCCGTTGGGGAGGGCCACGCCGGCGCTCAAACTGCCTTCGCCGCGAAAGCCGTCGAGCAATTGGGAGACCGTGCGGGCATTGCGGCCCAATTCCGTGGCTTCGCGCTTGAAACGGTCAATTTCCTCAATGACTTCAATGGGCAACAGGACGGAGTTTTCCTTGAAGTTGAGCAGCGAATTCGGGTCGTGGAGGAGGACGTTGGTGTCGAGAATGTAATTTTTCACTGGGGCATTGGGGCGGTTGTGGGCGTGGCCGGACGGCGAGGTCGTTTGGCGCTGTTTGGGAGTGGCTTGACTGGCGGTGGCCAGCGGTAAAGGGGCAGGATTGGCGGCGGTTCCAGACATACAGTTTCCTTGGAACTGGCATCAAATCAATCATGTAATGGCAAACCGGTCATTGACCAACCCACTTTAGGCCGGGGGCCTTAACCTGACAAGGCGAATTCGTCAAAGCGGCGAGATTTTTTCCCGAGGCTTGGTGAAGCGGGCGGCCAATAGCCGGGAAGCGAATTTTTGCGCAGCGGCGAGGCCGCCACCAAAATGGCGGAACTCCCCGGGGGTGCGCGAATCATCGCAACCCTAAAGACTTCGCCAAAGCCCGCTGATGCAATACGCGATCCACGGCTTCACCGAGGGCTCCGGCCTGGCTGGGCTTGTCCAGCAGTTCCTGAAAGCCCAGCTCGCGCACTTTTGCGGTCGTGAGGACGCCGCTGTAACCGGTGGTCAAAATCAGCGCCAACTCCGGTTGGATCTGCCGCAACTGTTGACCGAGGGTGAGTCCGTCCATGCCCGGCATGGTCAGGTCGGTGATGACCAACTCAAACCGCCCCGGTTGTTGGCGCACCATCGCCAGCGCTTCCTGGGGATGGGTGGTCTGGGTGACCGCATAGCCCAGCCGCTCCAGAATGCTCTTCCCGAGGGCGGCCAACAGCTCTTCATCGTCCACATATAAAATTTGCTCGCCCCGGCCGCGCGGGATGGGCGCGGTCGGAACGGCAGGGACGGTGGCTTCGGTGGCCAGGGCCGGGAAATACAAATCGAAGGTGGTGCCCACCCCCGGCCGGCTGTGCAGGGAGATGGCCCCCTCATGACTTTTCATGATGCCCTGCGCCACGGCCAGACCCAGCCCGGTGCCCTCGCCGACGCCCTTGGTGGTGAAAAAGGGGTCAAAGGCCCGCTCCCCGGTGGCGCGATCCATGCCGCAACCCGTGTCGCTGACCGACAGGCGCACATGGGGTCCGGGGCGCAGGTCCGGATGGGTTTTGCAGAAATCAGCATCCACCGCAAAGGCCGCCATTTCAACCTTCAACACCCCGGGCCGGTTCCGCATGGCATGCCACGCATTGGTGCCCAGATTCATCATCACCTGATGAATCGCCGTGGGGTTGGCCAGCACGAGCGCGGTGGCGGGCAGCGCGGTTTGAATCTGGATCGAGGCCGGCAGGCTGGAGCGCAGGAGTTTCAACGCTTCCTGCACAATATGATTCAGTTGGACGGGCTCGCGGGTCGCATTGTTCTGGCGGCTGAAGGTCAGGATTTGTTTGACCAACTCGGTCGCGCGCCGGGCGGCCGCCGAGATGTTCTCGACCTGTTCCAAGAGGGCGGTCTGTCCCGCCGCCTCGAGGCTCAGCAGGAAGAGCGAACCGGTGATGGCCGTCAGGATGTTGTTGAAATCATGGGCGATGCCGCCGGCCAACTGGCCGATGGACTCCATCTTTTGGGCCTGGAGGAACTGGGCCTCCAACCGCCGGCGCTCGGTAATGTCGCGAATGTTGCATTGAATCACTTTTTGGTCGCCGGCCTGATAGGCGTTGCTGACAAATTCCACGGAGATTTTGCGCCCGGTTTTCGTCTTCAACGGCAGGCCATCATATCGGACATACCCCTCGCGTTGCAAACGTTCCAGCATGGCCTGGTTGGACACCAGATCCTTGAACGGACTCAGTTCGCCGACGGTCTTGCCCACCATTTCAGCATGGGTAAACCCCAGGAGTTCGCTGAGAAACGGATTGACATCCGTGACGCGGCCCGTGGCAAAGTCGAGAATCAGGATGCCATCGCGGGCGGCTTCAAACAGGCGGCGATAACGGAGTTCCGAGGCGCGCAGCAACTGCTCGATGAGCGCCGGAGGTCCGTCTTCCTTCCCGTTTGGATGATCGGGGTTCATGGTTTCCACCTTTCACATCTTCCACCACCGCCCGGCTGGGTCCGGGCCGACAACTGAGGTCGGAAACCATTTTATATGGAAATAGCGAAGGGCGGTATGGGGTGTTCACCCCATTGACCTGGAATTTCAACGGAGCCGGGAAGGCGGGGAAAATCACCAGGTTCGCCGGCCCACTTCCACCGGGGGGTGGGGCCAATAAGGCCGCGGGGCCAACTCGCGCAACCCCCCGGTGGCCCCCAAAACCGCTTTGACCGTGGCCAGCAATTTCCCGTCCGTCAAGGTCTTTACCAGAGCCTCGATTTGCAACCATGGACACCGGTTCAACTCGTCCGCCAACAGGTTTTCCGCCGCGAGTATGGCCGGCAGAAACCGGGATTTAAACCGCAGTTGCGTAATCAACTCCAGTCCGCTCAAGCCCGGCAGGTGATAGGTGGTGACCAGCAGATCATAACGGTTGTCCGCCAGTGCCAGCCAGGCGTCCACGCCATCTTCGGCGGTATCCACCGTGTAGCCGGAGCCGAAGAGCATCCGGGCATTCGCCTGACAGGTATGGCGGTCACCATCCACCATCAAAATATGACGGTGGCGGGAGACGGGCGGGCCGGGATGGCCGGGCGCGGCCGTCATCTTTTCCGGACTGGTTGCCAAAGGTGTTTTCATCTCCCCAACCTATCCCGGCGACGCCCCCCCCGCCATGGGGTGTTATCCCCATCCGCCCCAACGCCGGAAAAATTTCCCAATTATTTCAAGGCTGGGACCATGAATGTCCCACCCGGGCAGGTATTCTGGGCGGATGAATACTGAACCAGAATGCCGGGTGAAATTGGAACCGGAATTGGAGACTGTGGCCGCAGGGTGGTCGGAAGCCAAACGCCTCGCGCTCGCCCGCAAACTCCGCCGCTGGGCCCATCAATTGGAAATCAGCGCGGCGATTCTGGCGCTGGATGCGCGTCGTCGTAACGCTCACCGGCCTGTTTTAAAATTCGTTGCGCCCCGGAAAGCGGGGCTGAATTAGCACCGGCTGCGAACCGCGCCTTGGGGAATTTATCCTGCAATTCACACAACAGCCAGTTCACCCGCGCGTCATTGCCCTGGCAGGCCGTCAAAATTTCCTGCACATACGCCAGCACCGCGCGCTCGGCCTCCGTCGTCCCGCCGGGACCGGCGGCGGCGCTCTCCTCCTCGCCCAGCAACCAGAAAATGGAAACCCCCAGTGTATCCGCCAGTTGCGCCAGCAGTTTCGACTGCGGCAGATTCGCCCCCTTCTCCCACGCCCCGATCGAGCGCGGGGCAATGGCGCTTTTTTCCGCCAACTCCTCGATGGTCCAATCCAGCCGATGCCGGCGGGATCGCAGACGCTGGGAAAAGATCTGCAACTGTTTGCTGGTTTGTTTTTGGCGATCAGCGGTTGCTTGCATATGTTGATGGTAGAATAACGAATGAACGCGTCCGGGTCAACCCCCTATTTTTTATTTGAAGCACCCGGCACGCGCTTTCGTCACCCGCCGGGTGGCTGCGGATCGCGGCGTGGCAGCAATCTGCTGATACCCGCAAACACAGCCGCAACCCCGGCGGAGGCCCCCCTGGCAAGCTCCCGAGTGGTGCTTCCCGGCCTTCCACTTCCAGCGCCGCGCCGGGCCGGGTTGGCCCGGACAGGCTCTCAGGCAAGCCAAGGCCGCCGATGTCACCATAAATGGTGATGGCCCCGTCCCCGTGGTGTGGTATTTTTATCACCATTAACCATTTAAATGATTGCCCGCTCGTCGTGTGCCGATCGCCGATGGCCGGACTCCCTCGGGTTGTCCACCGGGGCGGGCAAATTATGAATATCGCTGCATTTTTCCGAAAGCGGGTGGCTGGGCTTCTGCGCGTGGTTTTTCTCAGTGCGTTGCCCCTGGTTGCGGCGGGCGCGAATGTCACCCTGACGGACAATGGCAACGGCACCGTCACCATGGCCAACGGGCTCGTGTCCATGATCTTCAGCAAGAGCGACGGTTCCGTCTCCTCGTTCACCACGGCCGTCAATCCTTCGTTCAACCTGATTGATGCCGGGCAGGATTACGCGCTGAGTTTGACCCACATCGGGAGCGGCACGAATGATTGGTGGGTTTCCGTGCCGGCGGCCAACGGCTCGACCTACACGGTGGTGACCAACACCGGCCAGATTGCGGATGTGATGATTCGCAACCCCACCGCCACCGGCAACCCCACGCTGTTTCCGAACGGGGTCTGGGACTGGTCGGAACATCACCTCATGCGGGCCGGGGAGGCGGGCTTTTACACCTACCATGTCTGGCGGCATTGGAGCAACCAGCCGGCGGCCTATTATGATGCGGATAGTTGGCAGGGCCGGGCCAGCGCCCTGTTCACCCAGCAACAGAACTCCGATGGCAGCCTCAGCAATGCCTGGGCCTTTTCAGGTTCAGATGTGCCGCCGGCCCTGAGCATTGGCGGGATTCCGGGCGCAAATTCGGAGGGCGTGCCCGGTGAAGTGGAAGTGCTGCCGGTGTCCAACTTTTGGACCCAGCCGGCCGGGACGAATTACGAGCCAGGCTGGCCGGCCTACACCCAGCCGACGGGGTTGACCTCCTACCTCCAGCCCACCTGGACCAAATATGATTACAGCAGTTACATGGGGGCTTCCAATTCCTTCCGCCCGGTCTGGGGGCTGGCCACGGACCATGCCGGGTTATGGTCCATTCTGGCGAGCTTTGAACACATGAATGGCGGGCCGACCAAACAAAAAGGGGCGGTATCCGGCAATTATATGTATAATGATGACTTTGAAGGCCATGGCCTGGGTAATGTGCCCAATCCCGGGGCCGCCGCCGGCGAGGTGTTTTCCAAACTGATCGGACCGTTCTTCATGTATGCCAACACCGGCACGAATCATCTGCAACTCTGGCAGGACGCCCAAAACGAGGCCGCGCTGATGGTCTCCAACTGGCCCTACGCCTGGATCAACGAGCCGGAAAGCGACTACCCCCGCCACCGCGGCACGCTCACGGGCACCCTCCAAGCCAAAACCGGCGAGTCCACCGCCAACGCCGTGGTGATTCTCGCCAACGCCGGCACGCCGGATTGGATGTTTCAGGGGGTGACCAATTACCTCTTCTGGACCACGGCGGACACGAACGGGAATTTCTCCCTCCCCAAGGTCCGGCCCGACACTTATAATTTATTTTCCTATGTGCCGGGCATCTGGGGTGAATTGCAGATCTCCAACATTGTCGTGGCCGGCGACCAGACGAACAATCTCGGGGTCATCAACTGGAACCCGCCGCATTTGCAGCAACGCCTCTGGCGCGTGGGCACACCGGACCACACGTCGAAGGAGTTCCGCCTGGGCAACCAGCCCAAGCAGTTCGGCCTGTGGTGGCGCTACCTGAATGAAATGGGCCAGAGCAATGTCAACTTCACCATCGGTCAGAGCGTCGAGTCCAACGACTGGTATTATGCGCAATGCATCATGCCCATCACGCCGCAGTCCGCGCCCAACCTGACCGACGTCACCCAGACCAACGGCACCTACTGGGGGCCGGTCTGGAACATCATTTTTAATCTCACCAATCTACCGGCCACCAGCGTGCTGTGTACCGTGGCGCTGGCCGGCGGCAACGGCTGCTATTTTTATCCCTACATCAACGGCGTCAACCAGACCCCCAACCTCGCCGGCTTCGCGAATCCCTCCCAGGGTGTGGCCACCACCACCGGCGATGATGTTTATCGCGATGTCGTGACCGTGGGGCGCTACCAGTATTTCCAATTCACCTTCCCAAGCAGTGATTTCGTCGTCGGCACCAATACGTTCTCCATCCACATCCGGCAACCCGGGTCGCCCGGAACGTGGAGCATCGCCAGCGTGACGAATGGCTATCCGAATTTGGTTCAGGGGGGGATCATCTACGACTTTTTGCAGATGGAGGCGGGACCGAAGGTGGTTTTATCCACCCCCCCGGCCGCGCCCTCGGGGCTGACGGCCTCGGCGGCGTCCGGCTGCGAGCTTGACCTGGCGTGGACGAACAACGCCACCAATGCCACGAGTGTGGCGGTGGAACGTTCGACCGATGGCGTCAATTTCTCCCAGGTGGCGGCCTTGCTGCGGACCGGAACCAATTACGCCGACACCGGTTTGCCGCCGGGCACGACTTATTATTACCGCGTCTTCGCGAATAATGCGGACGGTAATTCCCCGTTTGCCACCGCCGTTCACGCCGCCACCGCCGCCCCACAGCCGCCCGCCACCCCCGGCGGGCTCACGGCCACCGCCACCGGCACCAACCAGATCAACCTCGCCTGGGTTTACTCCGCCACCAATGAGGACGGGTTCAATCTGGAACGTTCCACCAACGGCGGCAACTACGCCACCATCGCCCTGCCGTTGGCCGGCGCCACCAATTTCACCGACTCCGGGCTGGCCGCCGGCACCCCCTATTATTACCGCGTGCAGGCCTACCGTTCGTGCTGGGGCAACTCCGACTTCTCGGCCCCGGCCAGTGCCACCACCCTATTGCCGCCGCCGCCCGTCACGCCCGTGGGCCTGGTGGCCGTGCCGGGGAACGGCAAAATCAATTTGAGCTGGCTCGCCTCCGCCGGGGCGGTGAACTATTTCGTGCAGCGCGGAATCGGCAGTGGCGGCGAGACCAACCTGGCGGTCACCTCCGGAACAACGTATACTGACAGCGCGCTCGTCAATGGCACGACCTATTATTACGCGGTCTCGGCCGTCAATGCCGGCGGCGCCGGGGGGAATTCGCGCGAGGTGAGCGCCACGCCGCAGGCGTTCGTCAACGTCTATTGGACCAATCTCATCACCAGCGCGGCCCAAAGCTGGGATGCGAATGCCAACTGGACCAATACGGCGGCTTACCCCAACGCCCCGGGCCTGGTGGTGAACCTCACCGCCCCCATCACCGCGCCGCAGACCAACAACGCGGATCAAAACATCACCCTTGGCTGGCTGAATCTGGGGGCCGCGAACGGCGCCTCCGCCTATCTGCTCGCGCCCAACGGCGGCACGCTCACGTTCAGCAATGGCACCAACAATAATGCGGGCCTGGTGGAACTGGCCACCAGTGCGGGTGACACCATCGCCGCGCCGCTCATCCTGAGCAACCATTTGACGATCCTGAACAATTCCCCGCACCCCCTCACCCTGGCGGGGCCGGTTTCCGGGACCGCCGCCGTGACCTACACCGGCCCCGGCGCTTTCCTGCTCACCACCAACAATCCCTACACCGGGGACACCCTCATCAGCGGCGCCACGGTGACCCTGGCCAATTTCACCGCCAATGTGCTGGGCCTGGGTGCCGGCACCGTGACCCTCGACCAGGGCGTTTTGACGCTGAATTCAGACAATAACACCCCGCCCGCGCCCTTCGGCAATTCCTTTGCCTGGAACCTGGCGGTGCCCACGAACTCCACCGGCACATTGAATGGGGACGGCCGGTGCAATTTGACCGGCACGCTGACCGGCGGTGGCACGCTGAATTATTCCGCGCCCTATGTGCGGATGGAACTGGATGGCAACTGGTCCGCGTTCACCGGCCGGATCAATGCCAGCGGTTCGGATTTCCGGTTCAACAACGCTTACGGACTGCCGAATGCCGCCCTGGCGCTCAATGGCAACAGCGCCTATTGCCTGAACGGGGCGATGACCATCGGCGAAATCTCCGGCACGGCCAGTTCGTATCTCACCACCACCGCCTGGACCGTGGGCGCGCGCAACACGGACGCGACTTTCGCCGGCGTGATTTCCGGCAATTCCATCACCAAGATCGGTTCCGGCACTTGGACCCTCACCGGCAACAACACCTACCCCGGCACGACGACCATCACCAGCGGCGCCCTGCAAATTGGCGCGGGGGGTGGCACCGGCTGCCTGGGCACCGGCGCCGTCACGGACAACGCCCAACTCATTTTCAACTGTTACGGCAACGTGACCTGCGCCAACCTCATCGGTGGCACCGGCAGCCTGGCCCAGTCGGGCAGCGGCGTGCTGACCCTCAGCGCCGCCAACACTTACACCGGGACCACCTTCATCACCGCCGGCACCCTGGCCTTGACCAATTCCGGTTCCATCGCCGGTTCCGGCAACCTCAACCTCGCCAACGGCGCGCTGCTCGACGTGAGCGGCGCGACCGGCGGGGCGATGACCCTCGCCAGCGGCAAGCTGATTTCCGGTGAGGGTTCCGTCAAGGGCAATTTCACCGTGGCCGGCGGCGCCACGCTCGCGCCCGGCAACCACGATCTGGGCCAGTTGATCTTCAGCAACTCGCTGACCCTTGCGCCCGGCGCCCAAACGATTTTACTGGTCAGCCACAATGCCCAGGCGAACAACGCGGTCAGCGTGGCCGGCGCGTTCACCCGGGGCGGTTCGCTGGTGATCAGCAATGCCGACGCCCCCCTGCAGGCCGGCGACACCTTCACCCTGTTCAACGCCCCGGGCTGGACGGGCAATTTCACCAGCCTCACCCTGCCCGCGCTCACCCCGGGACTGGATTGGAACACAAACCTCTTCCAAACGGCGGCCACCCTGATCGTGGCCGCCGAAACGCCGCCCACCATCGGCAACGTCGGCCTGGTCGGCGGCGCCCTGGTGTTGACCGGCACCGGCGGCGTGACCAACGGAACCTACTATGTGCTGACCTCCACCAATCTGACCGCGCCGCTCACGAACTGGACGCGCTGGCAGACCAACCCCTTTGACGGCAACGGCAATTTTAATTTCACCAACCCGCTCCCCGCCAACGCCCCGCAAAGCTTTTACCTGCTGCAACTGCCATAACCCCGGCCCCAAGGCTCCGGCCACCGCTGTGGAAAATCAACCTCAGAAGCCAACCACAGCACGCATAAGGCCAAGGGTTGAAACGGCTCGATGGGCCAAGGAAGGATTTCCTTGAATGAAAAATCTACGGCTTGAACCCCGGAACCGGAGGTTCGTTGGGAATCCCCGGGCCGGCGGGGGTAATTGAGTTCAAGTTCACCTCCCGGGCCGGAGTCAGTCGAGATGGAAGACTTCGCGGAGGGGGTGGCAGACGGGCGCGTGGTCGGGATGGGTTTCCATCAGCGGGGCCATGGCGGTCCACCACTGGCGGACGATGGGCAGGTGCGGCAACTGGTCGGCGGTGTGGCCGGCCGCGAGTTTTTGCACGGCAAACAGGGTGAGGGTTTCTTCGTCGAGGAAGATCGAGTAGTCGGAGACGCCGGCGGCCCGCAGGGCGGTGGCGAGGGCGGGCCAGAGTTCGTCGTGGCGTTTTTTATATTCCGCCACGACGCCCGGCTTTAACTTCATTTTAAAGGCGTTGCGGGTCATGGGGCGGGCGATTATTGGCCATGCCCCTTCAAGTAAGCGCCAAAACCGATGATCACGGTGGCGAGGATGAGGGTGGCGATGCCCCCGGTGATGAGCAGATGCACTTTTTTGGTGGCGCCCTTCCACTCGTGGAAGATCCAGCCCCACATGGTGGCAAAAATGATGATGCTGGACATGTGGAGCGTCCAGGAGGCGAAATCATATTTGCCCATTTGCGTGGCGCCCATGGTGTAGAAGAAGAATTGGAAATACCAGGTCGTGCCCGCCAGCGCCGAGAACAGGTAGTTGTTTAATTGGGGGATCTGCAAGTCCGCCGGCGTGGCCGCCGGGGCGCCGGTGGCGGCCGGTCCATGTTCGCCGCCGCCGCTGCCGCCATGATGGGCGTGCTCGACCCGGACGTGCGAGGCGAGATATTGATAGCCGGACTTGTTCCGGATGTTCAGCAGCACGCACCAAATGAAGTTGGTGGTGAACCCGCCCAGCAACAGGACGGGGAGCGCGGGCAGTCCCTGCCAAAGGCCGTAGCGGCTTTGCAACGCCACCACATCGCCGCCGGCATTGGCAATCTTAACGGCGATTTCTTTTTCCGAGAAATCCCCCAAACCCTTGATCGTGGCCAGGGTGTTTGTCGCGGCCCCGGTGTTCTGGGTGTTGATTTTTTCAATACCCGCGGCATACACCGCCACCCGTTGGCCAACTACATCCGTTGACGAAGCATATGCGGCTGCAATTTTCACGGCGAAGGTGCGGTTGTTTTCAATGCCGTCAATCGTGCCGGTAAAATCGAGTTTGTTGGTGGTGGTCAGGCCCAGCGCGGCGGGGTCCAAACCGCTGACAAATTGATCGCCGGCCGCAGATGAGATTTCCCCCGGATCCGCCACCTGAATTCCGGCCGCCGCCGCCCCATGAATATAACCGCTCTTCAGAGTGTCCAAATTAATCGTTTTACCCGCCTGCAGGGCGAAGGCAAAACAGGCGCTCATGATGCCGCAGAAAGTGGCGACAAGGATGCCTTTTTTAAAACTGAATTCCTTGATGGATTTCTTTTTCTGTTCCTCGGGCATCTGGGCTTCCTTGGTGTAGCCGGCCAGGGCCGCGATCGCGATGCCGATCATGCAGACCACCACGCCGCCGAGGGTGACCAGGCCCGAGGTGGATTGAACGATGTCCACAATGCTCACGCCGCTCGAGAATACATGAAAATTCGGAGCCAAACTTTTGATAATCGGCGGCACCAGGGTGCCGAACGCCGCGCAGTAGCCCAGCGCCACGCCGGTGCCAAGGGATAAGCCCAGAAAGCGCATCGTAAGCCCGTAAGTCAGGCCACCCAGCCCCCACAGCAGGCCGAACAAATAGGTCCACCCGAGCGTGGTGGCGGATTGTTTGGCCAATACGCCGAACAGGTCGCTGGTCATGAAATAGGCGAAAAACCACGGACAGATGATCCAGGAGAAAAACCCGCCGACGAGCCAGTAGGTTTCCCAGGACCATTTTTTAACGCCCTTGTAGGGGACGTAGAAACTGCCGGAGGCCAGGCCGCCGAGCCAGTGCAGAACGACGCCGAGAAATGGATTTGCCATAATTTATTGGTGCTGTTGGGCGTTTAGATTGTGGATTTATTGCCGTTGGGACAAGACTTCTTTTTCGTAAGTTTGCACTTCGGCCAGCCAGGCTTCCCCCACGGGCACGCCCTGGCTGGCGCAGTAATAATCCCAAACCGCGCCGAAGGGCAGGGTGCGGGCCTCTTCCTGGAGCGCCAGCCGGGTGGTGAAATCGCCCGCCGTCTCCGCCGCCCGCAACCGGTGGGTGGGCTCGAGCAGGGCGATGAGCAGGGCGCGCAGCAGGTTGCGCGTGCCGATGGTCCAGGCCGCGACGCGGTTGATGCTCGCGTCAAAATAATCCAGCCCGATGTGTACGCGCCCGGCGAAGCCGTTGGCCACGATTTCCCGGGCAATCGCCAGCAGGTCGTCGTTCAGCACGACCACATGGTCACTGTCCCACCGGACGCCCCGGCTGACGTGCAGCAGGATTTCGGGCAGGAATTGCAGGACGCTCGTGATTTTGTCCGCGATCCCCTCGGTGGGGTGATAATGGCCCGCGTCGAGCGTGAGCAGTTTGTCGCGGCTGACGGTGTAGCCCAGGTAAAACTCGTGCGAGCCGACCACGTAGCTTTCGCTGCCAATCCCGAAGAGTTTGGGTTCCACGGCGTCGAGGTTGAGTTTGGGGGCGATGGTTTTTTTGAAGACGGCGTCGAGCGATTCGGCCAGGCGGGCGCGCGGGGCCCGGCGGTCCGCCGGCGTGTCCTTCATGCCATCGGGAATCCAGACGTTGGTAACGCAGGTTTTGCCAAGGGCCTTGCCCATGGCCGCGCCGATTTCGCGCGAACGCACGCAGTGTTCAATCCAGAACTGGCGGATGCCCTTGTCCCGGTGGGATAGAGTGAAGCCATCGGCCGCCTTGGGGTGGGAAAAACAAGTGGGGTTGAAGTCGAGCCCGAGGCCGTTCTTTTTGGCCCAGGCGATCCAATTTTTGAAGTGTTCCGGGGCGATTTCGTCGCGATCCACCTTCCGGCCGCCGAATTCGCCGTAGAAGGCGTGGAGGTTGAGGCGGTGTTTTCCAGGGATGAGTGAGTAGGTTTTTTCGAGGTCGGCGCGGAGTTCATCCGGGGTGCGGGCCTTGCCGGGATGATTCCCGGTGGCCACGAGGCCGCCGCCCAGGGTGCCGCCAAAATTTTCAAAGCCGCCCACGTCATCGCCCTGCCAGCAATGCAGTGAGATGGGGATGGTGGCCAGGGTTTTCAAGGCGCGGCCGGCGTCCACCCCCAGGCGGGCGTAGCGTTCGGCGGCGAGGTCGTAGGTCTGGGTTAATACACCATCGGTGACACGATTAGATTTCATATTTTGTAACAGGATGCGCACAGTATTTCAAATGCGGGGTGGAAGACGAACAAAAAATCGATCACCCTTGAAAAATCATGCGAAACCCCCCGGTGCCGACGGGCGTCTGGTAGGGTTTGCAAGCCATATTCTTGGAATCCCTTAAATGAAACTATTTGTCCTCGCGGCGGCCCTGTGGCTGGCGGCGGCCCCCCTCCAGGCCCAGACGGCCCGCACCACGGCCATCCGCGTGCCGGCGGAAAACATCCTGCGGCGCGGTGCGGTGCTGGAAAACAACACCGCGCGGCCGTTGCGCTACTGGCCGCAGGGCACGGATTTTGTGATCACGAATGGGGCGGAGGCGTTCAACCGGCCGTTGTATTGCCTCAACACGGCCTTCCGCATTGACGGCGGCGACCAGCCGGAGTTTTCCCTCTACCTGCCGGGCCGGGGGGGCAATTTGCGCCTGGGCTTCCAGACGGAGGCGGGGGTGAAATGGTTGAAGGACGCGCGGCAGATTGTCACCCGCTACCGCCCCGGTTCACTGGTCTATGATATAAATGATCCCGGGCTGGGGGGCGCTACTTTGGAATTGACGATTCTGCCCCTGACGACCCTCAAGGGGTGCATCGTGCAACTGCAATGGAACGGGGCCGCCCCGCTCGCGCTGGTGTGCGCCTACGGCGGGGCCAACGGGGTGCGCGGCTCGCGCGACGGAGACATCGGCTGCGAGCGCGAGCCGGTGACGCGGTTTTTTCAAATGCAGCCGGAACAATGCCGCGACAACGTCTTCCACCTGGGCACGAACACCTTCACGCTGACCCGTACGAACACGACGCTGTTCGGGGTGCTGCCGGCGGGCGCAACGCTGGCCGTGGCCGACGCCACCCAATGGGCGTCCTTGACGGCCCTGCTGGCTTCCACCGGCCGGCCGGCGGAACTGCCGGTGGTGGTGGGGCGCTTTGCCGTTCCGCCGGGCGCGCCGGTTTACCTGTCGTTGCAGCAATTGTCCGAAGCGTCGGCGGCGGGCGGGCCGGATTATCCCGCCACGGCGCCGGTGACGGCGGCGGCGGCCCCGAGTCCGGCCATGGGACCGGTGCTGGATCTGCCGCAGCAGTTTGCGGCGGCGGAAGCCCACCGGCGGTCGCTGGCTGAACGGGTGGTGGTGGAGACGCCGGATCCGTTCATCAATGCCTCGGCGGCGGCCCTGGGGGTGGCGGCGGATGCGGTGTGGGACGCGAAGCTGCAATCCTACATGCACGGGGCGGTGGCCTGGCGCACGCGGTTGCTCGGCTGGCGCGGATCCTACACCGGCGACGAACTGGGCTGGCATGAACGGACGGCGGCGCACTTCGCCGGGTTCGCGGCGCAGCAGAATATTGAGCCCATTCCCGCCGTGATTCCCCCGGCGGACGAGGATTTCAACCTGGCCCGCAATGAAACCGCGCTGCATTCCAACGGGGACATGACCAAGACCCACTACGACATGAACCTGGTGGGGGTGGATGTTTTTTTCCGCCACCTGCTCTGGACCGGCGATCTGGATTACGCCCGCAAAATGTGGCCGACGATTGAGCGGCATCTGGCCTGGGAACGCCGGTTGTTCCGCCGGGAATACGGGCCGGAGAAGCTGCCGTTGTATGAGGCTTACTGCTGCATTTGGGCGAGCGACAACCTGCAATACGAAGGCGGGGGCGTGACGCATGCCACGGCCTATAATTACTGGCACAACCGCATGGCCGCCCGGGTGGCCCGGCTCATCAATGAAGACCCGGCCCCCTATGAGCAGGAGGCCGATCTCATCGCCAAAGGGATGCATCAGAATCTCTGGCTGCCCGACCGGGGCTGGTTTGCGGAGTATAAGGATTATCTCGGCCTGCAACTGGCCCACCCCAGCGGCGGGTTGTGGACGCTGTATCACACGGTGGATTCCGAGGCGGCCACGCCGTTCGAGGCCTGGCAGATGACCCGTTTCGTGGACACGCAGATCGCCCACATCCCCATTCACGGGCCGAATGTGCCGGACGAACAACTCTTCACCCTCCCGGAAACCAGTTGGATGCCCTACATGTGGTCCATTAACAATGTGGTGATGGCCGAAGTCGCGCACACGTCGCTGGCCTATTGGCAGGCCAACCGCCCGGATGTCGCCTTCCGCTCCTTCAAGGGTTGTCTGCTGGACAGCCAGTATCTCGGCCTGTGTCCGGGTAATTTCGGCTGCATGACCTATTTCGATGTCGCGCGCGGCGAAGCCCAGCGGGATTTTGACGACGCCATCGGCATCACCTCGCGCGCCCTGATGGAAGGTTTGTTCGGGCTGCATCCGGACGCCCTTGCCGGGGAATTGAAAATCACCCCGGGCTGGCCGGCGGAGTGGGACCACGCCCGCCTCCGGCACCCGAATGTCAACCTGAGTTTCCAACGCGACGGGCTGAACGAGACCTATACGGTCGAGGCGAAATTTGCCAAGCCGATGGCCCTGCGCCTGCAAGTCCCGGTCCGGCGCGACACGGTGGCGGCCGTCACGGTCAACGGGCTGAACGCCAACTGGCAGATGGTGCCCGATTGCATCGGCGTGCCGCGCATCGAGATCACCTGTCCGCCCGGGCCGCAGCAGGCGGTGACCATTCAGTGGGCGGGGCAGGGGTTGGAACCCGCGCCCGCCGCCGTGGTGGTCAACCAGGGGGCGGCGCTGACGGCGGAATTTGGCGCCGCCAAACTGGTGGCGGTGTCCGATCCGCAGGGAGCGTTAAGCCAACTCACCACCGGCGATGGCGCATTTCACGCGCTGGCGACCGGGGTGGTGGGCCAACGCACGGTGTTCGCGCGGGTGCAACAGGGGAATCTCGGCTGGTGGCAGCCCGTGGCCTTTGAAATCCGGGCGACGGACCCGGCTCCGGCGGCCTTTGACTGGCAGACCGCCCAGCCCGCGTCCGTCCAATTTGACCGGCTCAACTTGAACCCGGTGTTCAACGATCAAGTCGGCAAAATTTTTCAGAATGAATACCGCTCGCCCCGTTCGCCGTTCTGTTCGCTGGCCGATCCCGAGCAGGGCATCGGCGGTTGGTGCGACATCAACACGGAATTCAAGGTGAATGATTCCGGCCTGCGCGCCGTGGCGGCCCAAAATGGCGGGATTTTCCGGTTGCCGGACGGCATCCCCTTTGCGACGCCCGGCGAGCCGGGGGCCAAAAACATCGCCTACACTTCGCAGTGGGATAATTATCCGCGCGCGGTTTCCGTGCCGCTGACCGGCCGCGCCAGCCATGCCTTTCTGCTGATGGCCGGCTCCGCCAACCCGATGCAAAGCCAGTTCGACAACGGCGAGATCATCGTGACCTACACCGACGGTTCCACGAACCGGCTCGCCCTGCGCAACCCGACGAATTGGTGGCCGATTGACCAGGATTATTTCATGGATGATTACGGCTTCCGCCGGCCCGAACCGATTCCGCCCCGGGTGGATTTGCGCGACGGCCGGGTGCGGTTGCTGGATCCCGTGACCTTCAAGGCGAAGGGCGGGAAAGTTTCCGGCGGCGCGGCCACGGTGCTGGATCTGGCGCTGGATCCGGCGAAGGATTTGCAATCGCTCACCGTGCATACGCTGGCCAATGAAGTGGTCATCGGCCTCATGGCGGTGACGTTGCAGCGGTAGGCCGGCCGCTGGGAGGCGGGCGGAGTTCCAAGGCACGCCTTATAGGAAGCTTGTGGGGTGAAATGAAATTTAGTCCCTGCGGCAGAGGTACGTACGCCCACATCCCGGGTTCTTCGCGGTTTTCGGTGGAATCCACCCGGGCTTGGCCCGATGCACCGGGGCCAGCCACAGGGTCTGACATCGTTCCGCGACAGCCAAACCCGAGGCTGAAAACTTATGCTCGTAGCGGCTGGTTTAACCTGGTTTCTTGGAAATTTAACCTGGTTTCTTGGGCATTTAGCCTGGTTTCTTGCTGG
>Ga0302278_10001085_pt1 | contig 34092 bp, 23 predicted proteins | sample III_Bog_N3_2_FD_194543 | JGI IMG/M metagenome (GOLD analysis project Ga0302278, IMG submission 194543) | Peat permafrost microbial communities from Stordalen Mire near Abisko, Sweden - III_Bog_N3_2 | ecosystem: Environmental > Terrestrial > Soil > Wetlands > Peat | place: Sweden: Abisko... | reverse complement strand
CCGCGCCCCGACCGATTTGCGCCCCGGGGGCAGGGGGCTGCGCCTTGGGCGCACGGCGGATTCATGAAAGCGATAAACCATTGATAAAACGATGGTTGTGGGCTATCCTTGGGTGGAAATTATAACTTTTCCGCATTTCACGGCGATTTGCACCGCATTTACGCTTGACGGATTTGAGTGAACACCTATAATCCTCACTCTAACGGTAAAGTTTGCTGGCTTGACCAGTGTGCGCGAAGTCGGATGATCAACATCTCCGACTTTTTTGTTCGCTGGATTCAATCCGTGGTTTGTGCGTATGAATGCTGATTTTTTGGCAGTCTTGGAATTTTGGGAACGGGAAAAGGGCATCAATCGTGATGTCCTGGTGGCGGCTGTCCATGAGGCATTGTTGTCCGCCGCCAAAAAGGCGATTGGGCCGGCCCGGGAATTGCGCGTGGAAATTGACCAGAAAAACGGGGACATCCGGGCGTTTGCCAAGTTGATTGTTTCCGAGAAGGTCATTTCCAAGCATGACCAAATCTCGGTGTTTGACGCCCGCCGGGTGAAGGCGGAAGCGCAGGTGGGCGACGAACTGGAATTGGAAGTCACGCCCGCCGGCTTTGGCCGCATCGCCTCGCAATACGCCAAACAGGCGTTGATGCAAAAAATCCGGGTGGCGGAAAAAGCGCTGATTTTCACCGAATTCAAGGACCGCGTGGGCGACATCATCAGCGGCACGGTGCGGCGGTTTGAGCGTTCCGACGTGGTGTTGGATTTGGGCAAATACGAGGCCCTGCTGCCCAATCGTGAACGGGTGCCCACGGAAGAATATCAGGTGGGCGAACGCATCCGCTGCTATGTCAAGGCGGTGGAACAAGGCCCGCACGGTCCGGAAATCATTTTATCCCGCGCCGATCCGAAGTTCATCATCAAGCTGTTTCAATTGGAAGTGTCGGAAATCAACGACGGCACCATTGAGATCAAGGGCATTGCGCGGGAACCCGGTTTCCGCACCAAGATGGCGGTCTATTCCCGGGACAACAAAGTGGACCCGGTCGGTGCGTGCGTGGGCATGCGCGGGCAGCGGGTCAAAAACATTGTCCGGGAACTGAACAACGAAAAAGTGGACGTCATTCCCTGGTCGTCCGACATCAAGCTGTTTGTCACCAAAGCCCTGGAGCCGGCCAAGCTGAAAAGCATTGAAACGGATGAACGGGGGCACCGGGTGAAAGTCCTGGTCAGTGAGGATCAGTTGTCGCTGGCCATCGGCAAGCGCGGCCAAAACGCCCGGTTGACGGCCCGGCTGACCGGTTGGGAAGTGGACATTGATGCCGAGCACATTGTCACCAAGGGTTTTGATGAAAAAGTGGCCGAGGCGGTGGACGCCATTGCCGCCATTCCCGGGGTGACCCGGGAGCAGGCCCACGCGCTGGTTCATGCCGGCCTGACCCGGATCGAAGATCTTTTGCTGGCGGAAGCCGGCGATATTGCCGACATCCCCCAGATCGGGGACAAGGCGGCGGAGATCCTGGTCGCCGCCCAGGCGGAGTCGGAACGTCGTGCGCTGGCCAATGGTGATTCCACGGTGAACCCATGACCCGGTTATGACGCGAATGGCAAAAGCGTGGTTGCGGGTGAGTTGAGCCATGAAGGCGAACCTCACATTTAGGCTGGAATCGGTGAAAGATTTATATGCCCGTTCGGATTTACGACATCTCAAAGAAGCTTGGCTTGGAAAACAAAGAAATCCTGGCCAAGGCCAAGGCGTTGAATATCGCCGCCGCCAAGGTGCCCTCGAGTTCACTCGATAAAATCAGCGCTGAATATCTCGAAGAGGAACTGATCAAGGATCGTCCGGAGCTGGCCGCCCGGTTGACGCACCGTCCGGCGGAAGCCCCCAAACCACCGGTCATCGAAGAGAAAATCGTGGTCATATCGGCGCCGCCGCCGCCCGCGCCCGTTATTCCGCCGCCGCCCGTGGCGGCCCCCGTGCAACCCGTCATCGCCACCGTCCCCCCGGTGGAACCCGTGGTGAAGGTGGAGCCGTCACCGGTCGTGGACACCCACCCTGCACCGGCACCCACGCCGGCCGCCGGGACGCCGCCTCCGGTTGAAACCCCGGCACCAGTGCCGGTACCGGTTCCAGTCGTTCCGGTTCCGCCGGCCCCGGCAACCCCGCCGCCGCCTCCCGCGCCCGTGGTACACAAGGTGGGTGACTTGGTGGGACGCATCAATCTTCCGGTGCGGTCGCCATCCCGCCTGGGTGAGAAAGTCGGCTCCGTCAAATTGCCGCCGCCCCGGCCGAACCAGCCGCCGCAGTCCCAGCAACCGTTTTCCCGGAACAATGACCGCCGCCCCGGCCAGCGGTTTCAACCCGGTGGCCGCCCCGGCGTGGCGCCGGCCCGTGAACCGGCCAAGCCGTCCGCCGCCCCGGCCCAGCCCAAATTTGTGGCGCCCGCCGGTGGCGAGGTCATCATCATCAAACCGCCCATCGCGGTGCGGGAACTGGCCGTCCAGTTGAAGCAGAAGCCCTTCAAAATCATCGCCGACCTCATGGAACTGGGGGTGTTTGCCAACGTCAACCAGGCGATTGACGAAAAGATTGCGCAACAACTCTGCGCCAAATACGGCTTCCGGTTCGAAGTGGAAAAACGCGAGCGCGGAGCCGGCACGGTTCATGCCGTCGAGAAAAAAGTGGAACTCGACTTTGAAGACAAGGTCGAGGAACTCAAGCCGCGCGCCCCCGTGGTCACCATCATGGGGCATGTGGACCATGGCAAAACCTCGCTGCTGGATGTCATCCGCAAGGCGAACGTGGCCGCCGGCGAGGCCGGGGGCATCACCCAGCACATCGGGGCTTACACAATTTCCGTGCCGCACCCGGACAGCAAAAAAGAACTGGCGCAAATCACTTTTCTGGACACCCCGGGCCACGCGGCCTTCAGTTCCATGCGCGCGCGCGGCGCCAATGTCACCGATCTGGTGGTGCTGGTGGTGGCGGCCAATGACGGGGTCATGCCGCAGACGCTCGAAGCGCTGAGCCACGCCCGGGCGGCCAAGGTGCCCATCCTGGTGGCCGTGAATAAAATTGACCATCCCAACGCCAACCCCATGAAAGTCCGCCAGCAATTGCAGGACAAGGGGCTCGTGCCCGATGACTGGGGCGGCGACACGATCTTTGTGGATGTCTCGGCGCTGACCAAGGTCGGGGTGGACAAATTGCTGGAGATGATTTTGCTGCAGGCCGAGTTGCTGGAACTCAAGGCCAACCCCAACCGCCGGGCCAAGGGCAACGTGATTGAATCCGGCGTGGAACCCGGCGGCCCCACGGCCACCGTGCTGGTGCGCAAAGGCACCTTGAAAGTGGGCGAAATCATTTTGTGCGGCGAGTTTTACGGCCGGGTCCGGGCCTTGATCAACGAAGAAGACAAGCGGCTCAAGGAAGCCGGCCCCTCGGTGGCCGTGAAAGTGCTCGGCTTGAACGGAGTGCCCGACGCCGGCCAGGAATTCAGCGTGGTCGAGGATGAAAAGGCCGCGCGCGAACTGGCGGAACAGCGTTTTCTGGCGGCCAAAGCCCTCGGCCAGGAGGATAAGAAGGTCACGCTGGAAAACCTCTTCGCCACCCTCGCGGCCAATCAAAGCAAGGCGCTCAAGGTGGTGGTCAAGGCCGACACGCAGGGTTCGGTCGAGGCCATTGTCGAAGCCCTCAAAAAGATTGAATCGGACAAGGTGTCCTTGGAAGTCATTCACAGTGACGTGGGCACCATCACCGAAAACGACGTGGCCCTGGCCTCGGCCTCCAGCGCCATCATCCTCGGCTTTCACACGCGGCTGGACAGCACGGCGGCCGAAAAAGCGAAACATGCCGGGGTGCAAATCAAGCTCTACGCCATCATTTATGAGTTGATTGACCAGGTTAAGGAAGCCATGGCCGGTCTGCTGGATCCGCTCGTCCGGGAAGTGATCGTCGGCTCGGCGGAAATCCGCCAGGTGTTTGAATTGTCCAAGGGCGTCCCCGTGGCCGGCTGCATGATCAGCACCGGCCGCATCGTCAAGGGCAAGGTCCGGGTGCGCCGCCGCAAGGAAATCATTTACGAGGGCATCACCCAGTCCCTGCGCCGGTTCCAGGATGAAGTCAACGAAGTCCGCGCCGGCATGGAATGCGGCATTCGCATTGAAGGTTACAGTGATTTCCAAGTGGGCGACGCCATCGAGTGTTACTCCCTGGAAAAGGTGGCCGCGAAATTATGATCCGGGGCGGGTCACAACCCCGGCGGTTGACCCCCTCCACTGATTCCAGTTTAAACCATTCCATCCCCCCAAGCCCATGCCTGGTGTCCGACATGAAAGAGTGCGCGAACTGCTCAAGCGCGAAATCGGCGAGTCCATCCGCCGCGAATTCATCGGCGGCGATGCGGGCCTGATCACCGTCAACGACGTGGACCCGGCCGGCGACCTGAAGTCCGCCGTGGTGTATATCAGCATCCTCGGCAATGCGGACCAGCAGAAGCGGGGTTTGCAACGGCTCAATGACCACCGCATCCGCCTCCAATCCCTCGTCGCGCGGGCGGTCGTGTTGAAGCACACCCCGCTGCTGAAGTTCGTCCTGGATGATTCCATCGTGCGCGGCAACCGGGTGTTGAAAATCATTGAGGAACTGGAAAAAACCGGGCCCACCGGCCCCGGCCCCGCGTCCGCGTGAAAAGTCATCCCAAAGTCATTGACCGGATCATCGAGGCCCTCCGCGGGCACCAGACGTTTTGCATCGTCGGGCACATCCGGCCGGACGGCGACTGCATCGGCTCGCAACTCGCCCTGGCCATGGCGCTGCAGAATGAGGGCAAGCAGGTGGTGTGCTGGAATGAGGACGCCGCCCCCGCCAAATTGAAATTCCTGGACCCCGACGGCCGGTTCCAAAAACCCCGGTCCGGGGAGAGTTTTGACTGCGTCATCGCCGTGGATTGCGCCAGCTTTGAACGGCTGGGCCGGGCGGGCGCGTGCATTGGCGGACGCAAGCTTTTCATCAACATTGATCATCACGAGAGCAACACCCGGTATGCCGACCTCAATTGGGTGTCCGCCCGGGAACCCTCCTCGGGCGAATTGATCTACCGCCTGCTCAAAATCGCGCGCTGGCCGGTCACCCGGCCGATGGCCGACAACCTGTTCACCGCCATTTCCACGGACACCGGTTCGTTCCAATATCCCACCACCCGGCCGGGCACCTTTCACAGCGCCGCCGAACTGGTCACGCGCGGGGCGAACCTCGCCAAGATCTGCGACGAAGTATATCAATCCTACTCCCTGTCCCGCGTGCGGCTGCTCAAGCACGTTTACAACAAATTCCGGCTGGCGCAAAACGACCGGATCGCCTGGTTCTGGCTGAAGCAGGCCGACTTCTCCCGCACCGGCGCCGTGAGCAATGATTCCGAAGGGTTGATTGACCACATCCGGGCGATTGAACCGGTGGTGGTGGCCTGCGTGTTCGAGGAACTGGGGCCGGAACTGACCCGCGTCAGCCTGCGCTCCAAGAGCGCCGCGATCAATGTGAACGAAATTGCGGCGCAATTCGGCGGCGGGGGCCATCCGGCGGCGGCGGGGGCGCGCATCGCCGGCCGGCCGCTGGGCGTCCAGCGCCGGGTCATCGCCGCCCTGAAAAAAGCGGTGCAGAACCTGAAATGACTTTCATGCAAGAATTCAGCCCACTCGATGGCGCCCTGTTGATTGACAAACCCGCCGGCCCCACCTCCCACGACGTGGTGGATGCCATCCGCCGCCGTTTCGGCCTGAAAAAAGTCGGCCACTGCGGCACGCTCGACCCCAATGCCACCGGCCTGTTGATCATCGTCCTCGGCCGCGCCACCAAACTTTCCGAACGTCTGATGGGCGACGACAAGGTCTACGAGGGCGTCATCAAATTTGGCGAAACCACCGCCAGCCATGATGCGGACGGCGTGATCACCGCCACCCGCCCGGTCCCGCCCCTCACCCTGGAGCAATTGAACCAGGAAGCCGGCCTTTTCATCGGGGACCAACTGCAAACGCCGCCCATGGTCTCGGCCATCAAGAAGGACGGCGTGCCGCTCTACAAACTGGCCCGCCGGGGCATCGAGGTGGAACGCGAACCGCGCCTGGTCCACATTTATAATTTCCGCTTCACCACCTGCACGCCGCCGCTGGCGGAATTCAGCGTCGCCTGCACCAAAGGCACCTACATTCGCAGCCTCGCAAACGATTTGGGCGAGAAACTGGGCTGCGGCGCGCATCTGACCGCCCTGCGCCGCACCGCCTCCGGCAAATTTGACGCGGCGGCGGCCCTGACCCTGGAGGCGGTCTTGAAGCTGACGCCCACGGAACTGGAAAAAAAGGTGATCCCCTTTCTGAAACTGGCCATTGGCGGGTGACCCATGAACATCATCAGCGCGGCAAAAGATCTAAAATCGGAGGGACGCAAAGTGTGTCTCGCCATCGGGGTCTTTGACGGCGTGCATTTGGGTCACCAGCAGATTCTCCGGCAAACCATTGCCGACGCGCGCCGGCGGGATGGCCTCGCCCTGGCGTTGACCTTTGACCGGCATCCCAGCGCGGTGGTCGCCCCCGGGCGCGAACCCCGCCTGATTTACACCCTGACCCAGAAACTCCGCGCCCTGGCGGCACTCGGCACCGATGCGGCCCTGGTCATTCCCTTCGACGAGGAATTCAGCCGGCAAACCGGCGGGGAGTTCATTCACCGGCTGGCCCGTGATCTCGGCTCCATCCACAGCATCTGCGTGGGTGGGGATTTTGTGTTTGGCTGCCGGCGCAGCGGGCATGTGGAGCTGTTGAAAACGCTCGGGGCCGAATTGCAGTTTACCGTTCATGGGCTGGCCGCCGTTTCGCTCGACGGCCAGGTGGTCAGCAGCACCCGGATCCGCGAGCTGATTCGTGCCGGCAACCTGGACGCCGCCAGCCAGATGTTGGGACGGCCCTACGCTCTGTGCGGACCGATTGTGACCGGGGACCGTTTGGGACGGACCCTGGGATTTCCCACGGCCAATCTGGAGACCACCGGCCTGTGTCTGCCACCCAATGGGGTCTATGCCGGGCTGACCCGGTTGGAAAACCGGAGCTACCGCGTGGCGCTGAACATCGGGCTGCGCCCCACCCTCGCCGTTCCTGCACCGGCACTCCGGGTGGAGGCGCATCTGCTGGATTATGCGGGGGATCTGTATGGCCGGGAACTGGAAATCGAGGTGGGCACCCGGCTCCGGGATGAAAAAAAATTTGACACCCCCGCCCAACTCCGCGCGCAAATCGCCCGGGATCTGGCGGCCGTCCGCGCCGGCAGCGGAATTTAAAAACCGATTTAACTCATTGATTTACATAATGTTGCACCATTGGAAACGCCCGCAATCCGGCCCGGTTGGAACCGGCGGACCGACGTTCCCAGCGGGTTCATAAACGGCCGGGAAAGTTACGATTCTGCTTGAAATTCCGGCCAACCAGACTAGAATTACATCCGCGTAGGTCTTCTGGTGTTCGTGTGTTCGTAGTTCCCAAGATTCACTGAAAGTGGACACGATTGAACATGGCATGGGCAGCGCTTTCGCCAGGCAGAGTCGTCCGTTATTTCTCTGAACCAAAGCGTTGTTTTTAGGTCTCATAATTTATGTCGAATAGAAAATCAACGGCGCCCAAAAGTGCGCCGGTCGCCGGCAAGCGTAATGGTGAAACGAAGTTGGAAGCCAAATTACCCGCGCCCCGCAAGCGTTTTGTCATTTCCAGCAAAGCGGCCAAACCCTTGGAAACCGGCTCGAAGGATAAAAAACCGGTCGCCAACCCGTCCGGGGCGGCGCCAAAGCCGCCAGCGGGAGCCCCGGCCGGCACTCCCGCCGGCACCTCGGCCGTGGATTTGACCGAGACCATCAAGACCTTGCTGCACCTGGCGCAGGAACACGGTTACATCACTTATGATGACGTCAATGATGTGCTGCCGGACAATTTAAATCCCGACGACCTCGATGTGCTGCTGTCCAAATTGCGCAGCCTCGACGTGGAAATCGTCATTGACCAGGCCGAGGCCGAACGCGCCGAACGCACCAAGCAGCCGGAACAACCCTCGCAGGCCGAGGATGAGGAGGATTCGCGCCTCGAGATCCTGGATGACCCCGTCCGCATGTATATGAATCAGATGGGCAAAGTGCCCCTGCTGACCCGCGAACAGGAGGTCGAGATTTGCAAGCGCATCGAAGAAGCCGAAATTGCGATGAAAACCATCGTTTACCGCCTCGGTTTCACCGCCAAGGAACACATCGCCATCGCCGAGAAACTCCTGTCCGAACCGCCCAAAGAACGGTTTGACCGGGTGATTGTGGATAAAAAAGTCGCCAACCGGGACGGCCATCTGCGGGATTTGCGCAAGCTCATCAAAAAGGTGCGCGCCTTCGATCAAAAGGTGGACGAAACTTATTCCGCCTGGCAGAAAACCCAGCAAAAGAACCGCCGGGAAGAACTCCAACTGGAGCTCAAGAAAATGAGCGTGAAATTGCAGGATTATTTTGCGAAATTTTTCTACAAGCAGAAAGTGGTCGAGGAAATGATCATCGTGGCCGGCAACATCCACGAGAAATTCCAGGCCAGCCTGCGGCATCTGCAGGAGCTGGATACCCACCGCTCCGCCGGTGACCGCAAGGCCGCCACCGAGGCCGAACACGCGAAAATCCAGACCCTCGAACAATTTGTCCGGATGCCGCGCGAAGAATTCTACAAATCCTTTTTGGAATTGAAAGCCGCGGCGGACCGGGGCTTGAAGGCCAAAACCCACATGGCCGAGGCCAACCTCCGCCTGGTGGTTTCCGTGGCCAAAAAATACACCAACCGCGGCCAGTCCTTTCTGGACTTGATTCAGGAAGGCAACATCGGCCTGATGAAAGGCGTGGAAAAATTTGAATACCGCCGCGGCTACAAGTTCTCCACCTACGCCATCTGGTGGATCCGCCAGGCGATCACCCGCAGCATCGCCGACCAGGCCCGCACCATCCGCATTCCGGTGCACATGATTGAAATCATGAACAAGCTCTGGCGCGCCCAAAAACAGCTCACCCAGGAAATGGGCCGCGAACCCTCGCCCGAAGAACTGGCGGATGAAATGCACATGCCCGTCGCCCGCATTCACGCCCTGCTGAAGATGGCGCAGCAACCCGTCTCCCTCCACGCCCCCGTGGGCGATGACGGCGACGTCAGTGTCGGCGATTTCATCGAGGACAAATCCGCCGAAAACCCCTCGGACGTCACCAGTTACAGCCTGCTCCGGGAAAAACTCAGCGATGTGCTCACCACGCTCACCGAACGGGAGCGCAAGATTCTGGAAATGCGCTTCGGTTTGCTGGACGGCTATGAACGCACCCTGGAAGAGATCGGCAAGATGTATAATGTAACCCGGGAACGCATCCGCCAGATCGAGGCCAAAGCGTTGCGCAAACTGCGGCACCCCACCCGGGTGCGCCATTTGCAGGGCTTCCTGGAAACCGCCGAACCCGCGTAACCCGCATCCGCCGGACCTAAATTCGAGCCCCTCAGCCCCCGCGTGGGGGGCTCAAGCCCGGCATGGGACGGTCAGTAATCGCCGACACTGACTGATAATTTGAAGTTTCTCCGTTTTTTGGACTTTAAGATCGGCCCCCGCCCATCCCTCGCCAGAACGGTCCATGCCAACCAACGCTCGCAGCCCCGGCATTTTGCTTCCGTGGGCTGAAGCCGCGCTGCACCCATCGGTGGTCGCTCCGCGACTGGGCCCAGGGCTTTTCCGGCACTTCAATAATGTCGCCGTCCCGGAGCCAGCGGTCGGGGGGGTTGAAATGATTCTGACTGAGGCCGCTGCAATCCAGCACGTATTCGCTGGATTTTCCCGTCTTGGGGTCGCGCCGGGTGACTTGGACGCGGGAAAGGTCGGAGGAGGTCAGCATCAGTTTGGATTGCAGGAGAACCGGACCAAGACCGAAGGAGACTTTGGGACGGACCAGGATGAAGGGTCGTTCCGGGGACGGGATGGTGATTCCCGGAGCCAAGGTAATGAGGTTGGTTTGACCCTGGACGATGATCGTGACCTGGCGCGTCAGACACTTTAGGAGATTCGTCAGTTCCGGGTCGGAGAATCCCGCCCAAGCTTCGTTGAGCGGGTGGTCGGCCTCGGGGATTTCCACCACGTCACCCCATTGCAAAGGCAAATCGTCCGAGACATCGCCGGCGGTGAGGACGGCGCCCAGATCCACGGTCAGTTCCCGGGCGCTTTTCAGGTCCGGGGCCGGCCGGTGAATCCGAAGATGGACAAGGTCGGGAAACGGCACGGGTTGGTGGGATTTAAAGAAGGCAACCTTGTCATCGTGCTCCCAATCGGTATTGGGGGAGACCGCCAAGAACTGGCTAGCCGGGCGGGCAAGCGCAAATGTCATGGTTTTGTAAAATGCATGAGCGTGCCGGGCATTGAATAAATCAATGGCGGGGTTTTATTATCAATTCACCCTCCGGCGCACCGGCTTGTAGAATATCAGGGCATGAAGATCATGACTCAAATCATCGGCTGGGTGGGAACGCTGGCCGTGACACTGGTAGTGACACCCTGGCCGGCGACGGCGGCGGGTGCCGCCCTGGCCCCGGACCCGCTGCGCCCGTTGACGCCACGGTTGCAGGATGGCGACCTTATATTTATCCGCGAGGCCAATCCCATCTTCCGGCACGTGGCCGAGACGACGCGGAGTTGGGAAACGCATGTGGGCATCCTGTTTTCCGGCCCGAACGGAACCTGGCAGGTGGCGGAAAGCCGGTTTCCCCGGTCCCAGTTCACGCCGTTGGAAAAGTTCATTGCCCGGTCGGAACACGGGCGTTTCACCATCACCCGGCACGCGGTGGAGTTAAGCCCGGGGGAAAAGCAGCGACTCCGCCAATCGGCCCGGGCGCGCATGGGCCGGTTTTACAACCTGGGGTTCAACTACGATGCCCGCGGTTTGTATTGCTCGAAATTGGTCTTTGACGTTTACCGCGAGGCCGCGGGCGTGCAGGTGGGCAGCCTGACGACGTTCCGGCAATTGCTGGCCGCGAATCCCCGGGCGCCCGTGGGGTTCTGGCGCGCCTGGTTTTTCGGCCGCATCCCCTGGGAACGACGCTGCATCACCACCACCAGCGAAATGACGTCGCCGGAATTTCGCATTGTATATGATTCCACCTCGGAAAAAATCAGCCCATGAGGCGGCGGCCGGAACCGGCCCCGCCGTCCGGCCGCCGGCCGGACATCCCCGAAGGACGGTTCAGCGCTTCTTTTTCGCACCCGCCCGCAGCACCAGCACCGGCGCTTTTTTGGCGGCGGGTTTGCCCTTGGCCGGGGTGCGGTGCCGGCGGCCGTCCATGTCCGCCAGGATTTCGCTCCAATCGGGCGGGAGGGAGGCGCCGCCGTTGCGTTCCACAAATTCCGCAAAGGTTTGACCGGAAAAAGCAATCAAGCGGGAGCGGTTGGTGCCCAGCTTTTCGGCCACCGCGTCAATGCGGGGCAGCCATTGTTCCGGGATTCGCACAGGTATCGGTTTTGTAGCCATAAGCATTAAACAGGATCGGACAATTTGGTTTTTAACACTACAATCATTTAATACCACAATTCTTTTGGAATACAACCTAATTCTTTAATGCTCCGTATAAGCCCGCGCAGTGGACGCAATCAAGTTCAATGAAAACGGGGATTCCAACCGGAATTGAAAATTCAAATTCCAAAAAAGTCCAAGGCCGGGGGGGCCTCAAACGGCCTCGTTGAATTGCGCATTGACACTTAAACACGACAAAACCGGCGCGCAACGGGCCGGAAAGCGCGGTGCCGGACCGGAAATATACGCTTGCACAAAGTTGGGCGTCGGGCTTCTCAAGCGGCCGCGTTGGGGTTAAACTGGCCCGGTGGCCGCCACGCTTTATGATTTGATCCCCCGGGGGGATTCGTTCACCAACGATCTCCTGCTCGACCGCTTTCTGGAATACGCCGCCGGCCGCCGCCTGAACCTTTATCCCGCCCAGGAGGCCGCCATCCTGGAGTTATACGATGACAAAAACGTCATCCTGAACACGCCCACCGGCTCGGGCAAATCCCTGGTGGCCGCGGCCCTGCACTTTCAGGCGCTCGCCCGGGGCCGGCGCTCAGTTTATACGTGTCCGATCAAGGCGCTGGTGAATGAGAAATTCCTGGCCCTCTGCCGCGATTTCGGGCCGGACAACGTCGGCCTGAGCACCGGGGACGCCACCGTCAACCACGACGCCCCCATCCTGTGCTGCACGGCGGAAATCCTGGCCAACCTCGCCCTCCGCGAGGGCGCCGGGGCCGGGGTGCGCGAGGTGATCATGGACGAATTCCATTACTATGCGGATCGCGAACGCGGTTACGCCTGGCAGGTGCCGCTGCTGACCCTGCCGCAGGCGCGCTTCCTGCTGATGTCCGCCACCCTGGGCGAAACCGCGTTTTTCGAGGGGGAACTCACGAAATTAAACGGCCGCGCCACCGTCACCGTGAGTTCCACGGACCGGCCGGTGCCGCTGGAATTCGCCTATTCCGAACTGCCCCTGGCCAAGACCCTGGAAACGCTGGTGGCGGACGGCAAGGCGCCGGTCTACGTGGTGCATTTCACGCAGTTGGAGGCCGCGCAAAGCGCGCAGGATTTCACCAGCCTGAACGTCTGCACCCGCGAGGAGAAGGCCGCGCTGGCCGGCGCGCTCGAGGGCTTCAAATTCTCGAGCCCCTACGGGCCGGACATCAAGAAATGGCTCCGGCACGGCATCGGGCTGCACCACGCGGGATTGCTCCCCAAATACCGCGTGCTGATCGAACAACTCGCCCAGCGGGGCCTGCTGAAGGTGATCTGCGGCACGGACACGCTGGGCGTGGGCGTGAACGTGCCCATTCGCACCGTGCTGTTTGCGCGACTGTGCAAGTTTGACGGACAAAAGACCGGCATTCTCACCGCGCGCGATTTTCACCAGATCAGCGGCCGGGCCGGGCGCAAGGGGTTTGACGACCGCGGCTGGGTCGTGGCCCAGGCGCCCGAGCATGTCATCGAAAACCTCAAGCTGGCCGGGAAAACGGCGCGCGACGGCAAGAAAACTGTGAAACGCCAGCCGCCCGAGAAAAACTTTGTCAACTGGGATAAGAACACCTTCACCCGCCTCATGGCCGCGCCCCCGGAACGGCTCGTCTCCCGCTTTCAGGTCTCGCACGGCATGTTGCTGAACGTCCTCAGCCGCCCGGGCGACGGCTGCCGCGCCATGCAACAATTGATCGCGCGCAGCCACGAATCGCCCCGCCAGAAACAGGCGCACCTCAAACGCGCCTGGCAACTGTTCCGTTCCCTGCTCGACCGCCAGGTCATCGCGTTCATCCCGCCCGCGCCCGACGGCGCCCACCTGCGCGTGAACGTGGATTTGCAGGAGGATTTCTCCATGGACCAGGCGCTGTCCCTGTATCTGCTGGACACCATCCCCCGGATTGATCCGCAGCAGCCGGATTACGCCCTCCTCCTGCTCACGCTCGTCGAGTCCATTGTCGAAGACCCGGACCTCATCCTGCGCAAACAACTGGACCGCGTGAAGGACCGCAAAATGGCCGGGATGAAGCAGGCGGGCATCGAATACGATCAGCGCATGGAAGAACTGGAAAAGCTTGAACATCCCAAACCCAACCGGGAGTTCATTTATTCCACCTTCAACGCCTTTGCCGACCGCCATCCGTGGGTGGGCCAGGAGAACATCCGCCCCAAATCCATCGCCCGCGAAATGTTCGAATCCTTCCGCTCCTTTTCCGATTACATCCGCGATTACGAGTTGCAACGGGCCGAGGGCGTGCTGCTGCGCTACCTCGCCCGCGTCCACAAGGTCCTGGCCCAGACCCTTCCCGACGCGGCCAAAAACGACACCGTCCGCGAAATGGAACTCTACCTGGGCGCGCTGATCCGCCAGGTGGATTCGAGTCTGCTCGACGAATGGGAGAAGCTGCGCAACCCGCAGTTCCAGCGCGGCGAAACCCCGGAAATCCGCCCCCCGGGCGCGGACGCCGCCGACCGGGATGTCACCCGCGATGTCAAGGCCTTCACCGCCGCCATTCGCAATCAGATCTTCACCTTTCTGCGCGGCCTGGTGATCGGTGATTTTGAGGCCGCCATCGCCCGGCTCAACCCGCCCACGGATGCCGAGAGCCAGGCCTGGACGCCCGAGCGGTTGCTGCCCCTCGTGGAAGCCTACGAAGCCGAACACGGCTGCATTTGCCTCGACCCGAATGCGCGCAACGTGCGGCACACGTATGTGACGCCGGCGGAAGACAAACTCACCTGGCGCGTGCAACAAATGCTCGTGGACCAGGACGAGCACAACGACTGGGTCGTGGAATTCACCGTGATCCTGGCCGCCTCCCGCACCGCCGGCGAACCCTGCCTGCGCCTCGTCCGCCTCGGCCCATTGACCCGATCAAGGTAATCACCCCTTGCTTACTCCGCTTCGTCGAGGCGGCGGCGGACGGTTTCCGTGAGTTTGTTGGGGTGATAGGGTTTGCCGAGGAAGTTGAAGCCCTCCTTCAACACGAGTTCCTGGCTGAAGGTGTCGGGGCTGTAGCCGGTGGTGTAGATGATTTTGAGCGTGCTCTTTTTTTGCAGCAGTTTCTCGGCGAGTTCGCGGCCGGAGATGCCGCCGGGCATCATCATGTCCGTGAGGAGCAGGTCAATTTCACTGGCGTGGGCCTCCCAGACCGTGAGCGCCTCGACGCCGGTGGCCGCTTCATAAATGCAATAGCCCTGGCGTTTGAGCCACATCTTGGCCAGATGGCGCAACGGCGGTTCGTCTTCGACGAGCAGAATGGTTTCCTTGCCGCCGGCCGGCGCGACGAGCCGCAGGGGCGGGACGGGGGCGGCCTTCTTGCTTTCCACCGGCAGGAAGACCTTGAATTTGGAACCCTGTTCGGGCTGGCTTTCGACCTCGATCCAGCCCTCGTGTTGTTTCACAATGCCATACGCTGAGGCCAGCCCCAGGCCGGAGCCCTGGCTGGCTTCCTTGGTGGTGAAGAAGGGTTCAAAGAGGTGGACCAGGGCTTCCGGGGCCATGCCGCAGCCGGTGTCCTCGACGGAAAGGCAGGCAAAGTGGCCGGGCCGCGCGCGGACGTTGCGCTGGCAGTCCTCGGGCTTGATCTCGAGGGTGACGGTGCGAATGACGAGCCGGCCGCCGTGCGGCATGGCGTCGCGGGCGTTGAGCGCGAGGTTCAACACGACGAGTTCGATCATCACCGGATCGGCGCGCACGGGCAGCGGCGTGTTTTGCGTGTGGATCTCGAGGATGATGTCCTCCCCCATGGAGCGCAGGAGCATGCCGCTTTGCATGGCCTGGTTGTATTCGGCCGCGATCTGGGTGATGCCCTCGCCGAGGGAGCGCATCAGCATGCCGCCGAACTGGGTGATCACCTCATTGAGGTTGATGGACTGCGGCTGCATCTGCTTTTTGTGGCTGAACATCAGCATTTGCGCGGTCAGCTTGGCGGCGCGCTCGGCGGCGGCGTCAATTTCATGCAGCGCCTCCGTCACGATGATGCTGGGGTGCATGACCTCGGTGGTCAGACATTGCACAAAGCCCCGGATGACGGTCAGGAGGTTGTTGAAATCATGCGCGATGCCCCCGGCCAGGCGGCCGACCGCCTCCATTTTTTGCGTTTGCCGCAGGAAATCCTCGGTGCGCGCGCGCTCTTCCATTTCGATTTTGAGCTGGTCATTGGCGGACTGCAACTCCCGGGTGCGGGCGGCCACCATGCCCTCGAGCTGGTCCAGCCGGATGCGCGCCTGCCGGCCCAGTTCCCATTTTTCGGTCAGGGCGTGCGCGAGTTGGAGGACTTCGATGGGGTCAAAGGGTTTTTTGAGAATGACCAAACGGTCGCTTTGCCCGAGCTTCGCGATCATTTCCTCCCAGGAATAATCGGAATAGGCGGTGCAAATGATGATTTGAATGTCCGGATCGCTGGGGAAAATCCGGGCCGTGGTCTCAATGCCATCCCAGCCGGGCGCCATGCGGACGTCCACAAAGGCCAGCGCGTAGGGCCGGCCCACGGCCCGCGCGGCCTGGACGCGGGCGAGGCCTTCCTCCCCGCTGGGCACGGTGTCCACGGTGAAACCGGCGGAACGGGTCTGCCGCGAGGATTCGCCGAACAGGTCCGCGCCGGCGGCCTCCAGGCCGGTGGTCTGGGCATCGGCGGGCTGCAGGATTTTTTTGAAATCGGCGCGGATGGCCTGGTTGTCATCAATCACCAGAATCCGATCGTTTTTCTGTGGCGGGGGAGTGTTCATGATTCGTTGACGGAAGGTTGCAGGGGCAGCGTCAGGGTAAAGGTGGCCCCCTGCCGCGGGCCGTCGCTATGGGCGGTCAGCGTGCCGCCGAGTTCTTTGGCCGTCAGCGCGCCGCTGTGCAGGCCGAAGCCGTGGCCGCCCTTGCGCGTGGTGAAGCCGTGATCAAATATCCGGGTCAGATTTTCCGGCGGAATCCCGACGCCATTGTCGGCGACGGTGATCCGCACCCCGGGATTGGACCGGGCGACCTCCAGCCGGATCTGCTTGTCCGTGCGGCCGGAATCATCGCAGGCATATTTGGCGTTGCGAATGAGATTGACCAGGATCTGGAGGACCTTGTGTTTTTCCAGCGAGACGGGCGGCACCTCGGAGAAATCCCGGATGAGTTCGACGCCATGGCGGGCCAGCGCGCCGGTGTTCATGGCCAGGGCGTCCTCGACCAGGTCGGTCACTTTGACCGTCTCGACGACGCCGGAAATTTTGGCGTAGTTCTGCTGCATGGCGACGATGTCCTTGATGTGTTCAATATTGCGGCGGAGGGAATCCAGTTCTTTGATGGCCTGTTGCTGTTCGGCGGCCAACTGCCCGGCGAGCTGGCTGAGGAAGCCGGGCAACTGCCGGCCCTTGGGGTCGGTGGTGATAAACGTCCCGAGTTCGGCGGCGTGTTCGTCCAGGAGCGCGACGACTTTGCCGACATAGGCGACCTTGGAATTTTTGGCGTTCTCCGCCACCAGCGCGGCCGAAACGTTCACGCTGTTGAGGACGTTCCCGACGTTGTGGAGCACATTGGTGGCCACTTCGGCCATGCCGGCCTGGCGGGACGTCTCCAGCAGGCGCTGGTGAACCCGCCCGACTTCGTCCTGCATGCGCTCCCGCTCGGCAATTTCGCTTTCCAACAGTTGGGTGCGCCGGGCCAGCAGCACGCCCGTGCTGCGGTGTTCCTCGACTTCATGCTGGAGCGAGGCGTTGGCCCGGGCCAGTTCGGCGGTGCGGTTGGCCACTTCGCTTTCCAGTTCGTCCCGCGCCTGTTGCAACGCGCGGTGTTTGAGTTCCAAATGGCGGACCCGCCAGGCATAAATGACCGCCAGCAGGGCCAGGACCAGCCAGATGCACAGCAGATAAAACCAGACCGTCTGATGGAAGTGCGGGCGGAGTTCAAATTTGAGCGAGTCAACGACCGGGTTCCAAATCCCGTCCGCATTGGCGGCGCTGACGCTGAAGACGTAGGGGCCCGGCTTGAGATTGGTGTAGAAGGCGACGCGCCGGTTGCCGGCGTCCACCCAGGCCTTGTCGTAGCCCGCCAGTTGGTAGCGGTATTGGATTTTTTCCGGCGCGATGAAACTCAGCCCGCTGAAATGAATCTCGATTTCCCCCTTGCCGGGCGGCACGACGATGGTTTCGCTGCGGGCGAATTCCCGGCCGTTGGCCAGCAGGCGGTCAATATGGATCGCCGGCGCGACCCGGTTGGTCGGCAGATGCGCGGGATCAATCATGACCACGCCCCAGGGGCACGGAAACCAGACCCGGCCATCCGGCGTCTTGCAGCCGGAATTTTCCTGGTCGGTCCGGCCGTTGTATTTGATCGCCTCCAAACCGTCAAATAATTCGGACTGGACCCGATTGGTTTTGCCGTCGGCAAAATCATTGAGATTCTGGCGGCTGACCCGGAAAATGCCGCAGACGGAGTCGAACCAGAAGTCGCCGCCATCATCGGGGACGATGGCATAAATCCAATTGTCGGCCAGGCCGTCATCCAGGCGGATGTTTTTAACTTGTCCGTCTTTGATGCGGGCGATGCCCGTGGCGAGTCCGGCCCAGATGCTCCCGTCCGCATCCTGGCAAATGGATTGCGCGATGTCCCCGGACAGGCCTTCGGTGGTGGACCAGCGTTTGACGTCGCCGTTGAGGAGGCGATAGATGCCGTTCTTGCTGGCCACCCAGAGGGCGCCATCCCGGGCGACGCACAGATTATTCACCCAATAATAATCCGGCGGCGGGGAATCGTGATATTGGTAGGGTTTTTCTTTTCCACCGTGAATGCGATACAGGCAACTGCCCGTGCCCGTGGCCACCACCACACTCTGGGCGTCTTCCGTGATGGCCGACGTCCAGTTGGTGTTGGCAAATTGGGCGAGCAGCCGGTTGCCGGCAAAGACATTGATGTTTTTTTCCGCGTCTTCCTCATAAACCTCGCCATTCCGGGCCTCGAAACACAGCTTGGTGTAGAGGCTGCGCCAGGTGCTGAGCCCCGTATAATTGGTGAACGTCCGGCCGTCAAAATGGGAGAAGCCGCTTTCGGTGCTGATCCACAGCCCGCCGTCTTTGGCGGGCGCCACGGTGTGGCTGCCGCCCGCGCCCAAGCCTTCCTTGTCGGAGTAGATCGGAAATTTCTCATCCGATAATTGGCTTAAGCCATCCCGGGTGCCGACCCACAGACTGCCCTCCGCATCTTCATAGAGCGAGGTGATGTAGTCACTGCCGAGTCCGTCGGACCGGTCCAGCCAACTGAACTCGCCGTTTTCGTAGCGGGCCAGTCCGGACCGGGCGGTGCCCACCCAGAGCACCCCGTGACGATCCATCAACAGGGCTTTGACTTCCTGATCCATCGGCGGAATGGTAACCGGCCGCCCATGGGCGTAACAACTCAAGCCAAAGCTTGTCCCCACCCAGAGCCGGCCGTCGGCGCCCGCCGCCATCGCGAAAACATTTTGCTTGGCCAGGAAGCGGTCGGGCAATAAAGTGAACTTCCCCTCTTCCCAATAGTAAAAACCCTGCTCCGGCGTTCCCAACCAGATGCGGCCGGTGGGATCCTGGCACAGGGACAGGACAATGCCGGTGTTGGTGGCGGTGAACAAACTCCCGGCGGGGTTGTTTTTCAGCCAGCGGCCGGTGCCCAAATCCGCTCCGGTCCAAATGGCGCCATCCCGCGCTTCCATGAGGGTGATGGCTTCCATGCCCGGTTGCGCCCAGCGTTCGTCGCCCAGCGGGGAAAACTTTTTACCGTCATACCGGCCAAAACCGCCGTGCATGATGGCAAACAGGATTTGGCCGTCGCCGGACGTGACGAGTTGCCGGACTTCCTGCCCCTGGGCCTGGGGGAGGTCAATGGGGACGGCTTTGAATTCGAGACCGCTGAAGCGGACCAAGCCAATCGGCGTCCCCAGCCAGAGATAACCGTCCCGGGTCTGGGTGATCGAATTGATTTTGTTGGCGGGCAGGCCGTTATGGCGGGTCCAGTTCTGGCAATTATACTGGTAGATGGACCGCGTGGGATCCAGGGCAAAGGCGCGGCCCGCCAGCAGGAGGGGCAGCACCGCCAGGACCGCGAGCAGACGGCGGCACCGGGCGAAAGGTCGCCGGGGGTTTGGCCGGAAAGTTCCTGAATGGGGGCCGGTTGGGTTCATGGCGTTTCGGGGGGGGAATGCGGTTGGAGCGGTAATTTAAGAATGAACGTGGCGCCCTGGCCCGGCCCCCCGCTTTCGACCGTCAGCGAGCCACCCAGTTCCCGGGCCGTCAGCGCGCCGCTGTGCAGGCCAAAACCGTGGCCGCCTTTGCGGGTGGTGAAACCGTGATCGAAAATGCGCGTGAGGTTTTCCGGCGGAATGCCGATGCCATTATCCTGGATGGCAAACTGGACCCCGTCCCCGAGGGGGGACAGATGCAGGGTGATTTTTTTGTCCTTCCGGCCGGTGTCATCGCAGGCATATTTGGCGTTGCGAATGAGGTTGACGAGGATTTGCAAGATTTTGTGCCGCTCGACCGTGATCACCGGCAGCACCCGGTAATCGCGCACCAGTTGGATTTGATGCCGGTCCAGCGCGCCGATGTTCATGCGCAAGGCGTCTTCGACCAATTCGCTTAGTTGGATGGTTTCAGTGACACCCGAGATTTTGGCATAACTCTGCTGCATCGCAACGACTTCTTTTATGTGTTCTATGTTTTGGCGGAGCAGCTCGAGTTCGTTGAGCGTGGCCTCCTGTTCGCGGGCCAATTGCCCGGCCAACTGGCTTAAAAACGCCGGCAATTGGCGGCCTTTGGGGTCCTGGGTCAGGAAGGCCCCCAGATCCGCCCCGTGTTCCTCCAGCAGGGCGACCGCCCGGCCGAGCCAGGTGATCTTTGATTTCCGCGTGTTGTCCAGTACGAGGGTGGCGGAGACATTGACGCTGTTGAGCACGTTGCCGATATTATGCAGCACGTTGGTGGCCACTTCGGCCATGCCGGCCAGCCGGGAGGTCTCGAGGAGTTGTTTGTGGACCTCCTCGATCTTGGTTTCCGCGTGCTTCAAATCGGAAATGTCCTTGGAAATGCCGATCACCCCGATGATCTCCCCGTTTTTATTGCGCCAGGGAACCTTGGTGGTCATGTGCCAGAGGGTGCGCCCACCCGGGAACTGGGTCTGCTCCAACTTTCCGATGATCGGGCGGCCCGTCCGGAACAACTCCTCTTCATCCTGGCGGAAAACCCGGGATTGCTCGGCCCCGTAGATGTCCGCATCGGTTTTTCCAATCAGATAATCTTGGAACCGATCGGGGCACGATAGGTGGGCGGGCCAGGTTTCCTCCGGGGCGTCAGGATGGTCGGCGGCCTGACGGCTGCGGGCGATGCCGAGCAGGTTGGCGGACAAGGACCGGCTCACGATCACGAAGCGCGATTGCTGGTCCTTGAAGAAGATGGAGTCCGGCGCACTGTCCAGCAGCGTCCGCAACAAATCCCGTTCATACGCCAGTTCGACCTCGGTTTGCTTGAGGGCGGTGATGTCCTTGGAAATGCCGAAAGTGCCGATGATCTGGTGGTCCCGGTTGCGGAGGGCCATTTTGGTGGTGAGCACCCACGAGATCCGCCCGTCGGGCCAGGTTTCCTTTTCCACCCGGCCGGTGATGGGCTCGCCGGTGCGGAGGATTTGCTGTTCGTCCTCGTAGGCCAGCCGGGCGTGTTCCTGGCTGAAGAAATCAAAATCTGATTTGCCCACCAACATCGTGGCGGATTCGATGCCAAACTGCCGGGCCTGGGCATTGCTGGATTTGATGAACCGGGAATGGGCATCCTTGAAATAAATGTGATCCGGTGAGTTTTCCATCAGGGCCCGCAGGAGGTCGCGCTCGTAGGCCAGTTCCGCCTCCGTCCGTTTGAGGGCGGAAATATCCTTGGAAATCCCCAGGGTGCCGATGATGTTGCCGCCTTGATCGCGCAGGGGCAATTTATTGGTGAGCACCCAGGACACCCGTCCGTCCGGCCAGGTCTCCTTTTCCACCTTGCTGATGATGGGCTGACCGGTGCGGAGGATTTGCTGTTCGTCTTCGTAGGCCGGCCGCGCATGCTCCTCGGTGAAGAAATCAAAATCCGTTTTGCCAATCATCGCCCCGGGATCCTTCACCCCGAAATTCACCGCCTGCGACTTGCTGGTCCGGATAAAGCGGGACTTGGCGTCCTTGAAATAAATCTGATCCGGGGCATGGTCCAGCAGCCCCCGCAACAGGTCGCGCTCATAGGAAAGTTCCCGGGTGCGCAGGCTGACTTCCCGCTCCAGCCGGTTGCGCACTTCCTGCAAGTCGCGTTCCCGGTTTTTCATGCGCCGGACATACCCCCCATAGCCGCCGGCCAGGCTCGAGAGCAGCAGCCCGCCGCAGCCGTAATAGAACCAGCCGGTCTCGTAATAATGCGGGCGCAATTCAATGTTGATGGCGTCCCCGGCCCGGTTCCAGACCCCGTCCGCATTCGCGGCGATGACATGGAAGGTGTAATGGCCCGGCTTGAGATTGGTGTAAAAGGCCAGGCGGCGGGATTCGGCCTCCACCCAGTCCGGGTCATACCCGGCCAGTTGGTAGCGAAATTTGATTTTTTGCGGGGCGATGAAACTGAGCGCGGTAAAACCCAGTTCCAGTTCGCCGTTGCCGGGCGGCACCACGATGTCCCGGCGCGGGGGATACTCCCGGCCGTTGACGCGCAGGTGCTGGAGGTGGACGGGCGGGGCCATGTTGTTGGTGGGGATTTGCCGGGGATTGATCACCACCACGCCGTTCGCACTGGGGAACCAAATCCGTCCGTCCAGGCTTTTGCACCCCACCTGCTCTTGAAAACTTTTATCCGACAGCTTCACGGACTCCAAACCGTCATAAGCGTAACATTCGACCTGATTGGTCAGGCCGTCGGCCACGTCATTCAAGCTTTGCCGGGAGACCCGGAAAATCCCGCGGGCGGCGTCCACCCAGAGATTGCCCAGATCATCCGGGACCATGGCGTAAATCGTGCTGTCGAACAAGCCATTGTCTTCACCGATGCATCGGATCTGTTGGTTCTTGAGCCGGGCAATGCCGGTGGACATGGCCCCCCACACCACCCCATCGCTGTCCTCGCAAACCCAGCCCACCCGGGGGTCGGACAGCCCCTCCGCCTTCGTCCATTGCCGAAAGCTGCCGTCTTTTATCCGGGTGATGCCGTTGACCGACGCGGCCCAAATCACCCCGTCGCGGCCGGCAGCCAAATTGAGGAACCAATATACCGGCGGGGTGAGGTGGTTGGCAAAGGCATACGGGGTGAAATAATTGGTGCCCGCCCGGAACAAATAGCCGCCGACCGTCACCACCACCCCGTGGTCATCTTCCGCCAGCCCCGCGAGGGTGTTGGTGGCGGTATATTGGGCGACGAGCTTGCCGCGGGACCAAACCGCCAGTTGTTTGTCGCCGCAGATCAGGTAAAGATCGCCATTCCGCGCCTCCAAAACCCGCTTCACGAAGGTGTTGGTCAATCCGGCGGCCGTGCCATAGTCCCGGGGCTGGTCATCCCAGTGGGTCAAGCCGACGGGGTTGCCAATCCAGATTCCGCCCTGGCGCGCGGGATAAACCGACACGGCATCCTGCACCTGTGGGGACGCGGCCGAGGAACAAATGGGGAATTTGACGTCGGTTAGCTCGCTCACCCCGTTGCGGGTGCCGATCCACAGGCTGCCCTCCCGGTCTTCCGCCAGGGATTTGACCGTGTCGCTGGCCAGACCGTCGGCTTTGCCAAAAAAGTCGTAGTGTTGGCCGGCAAAACGCGCCAGGCCGCGATTGTCGGTGCCAATCCACACCACTCCCTGCCGGTCCACCAGCAAGGCGTAAACGCCCGCCGGCATCAGGGGGATGTTTTTACGGTGCAGGCCGGGATCATAGCAAAACAGCCCGCTCGTCGTACCCACCCAGAGGTTGCCCTCGTGATCTTCCGCCAGGGAAAAAATAATCCGGCCCGTCAATTCCGGGGCGGGCAGGGGATGAATCCGGCCCGCCTCCCAGTAACAAACCCCGTGTTCGGCCGTCCCAAACCAAAACCGGCCCTGTGAATCCCGGAAACCGCACATAATGTTCATGTCTTGCTGGAACGTGATGGACAGCAGGGCTTCATACGGTCCCTGTGGGGTCAACCGGCCCAGTTGTTTGGCGCTGACCATCCAAAGCGTGCCATCCGGGTCCCCCTGCACGGAACGATTGTCCCCGGAGGTGGACGTGGGCACCTTTCCCGGCCGCCGCCAGTTCTCGCCATCATAAAGCCAGACCGTATTGTCACTCAACCCCACCCACAGCCCGGCACTCCGGGCGGACGCCAGGCTGTTCACAATCCGGTTGCCCGACAGCGGCGGTTGCATGGTGGTGAACCCAAACCCGTCAAAACGAATCAGCCCGGACGAGGTGCCCAGCCACAAATACCCATCGCTGGTTTGAGCGATGGCATTGACGCCGTTCACCAGGAGCCCGTTCTGGCGGCTCCACGTCTGGCAATTGTATTGGGCGAGGTCTTTGGCCGGGTCCAGGGCTAACGCGTGACCGGTCAGCCAGAGATGCAGACACACCCCCATCCATAACGCAGATGGGAACCACCGATGGTTCCGTCCCTGGCATCTGGCCGGTTTCATTTGTTTTCTATATGAATGCCGATAATGCACATCCGTTTGCAGGCTTGGCTGATATAAATGGCGATTGATCCAATCCGTCAATCTAATTAATATTGCCTGCCAGTTTGCTCATCGGCATTTTATGAGCTAACTGAAGTAAAATATGCCGCCGGCGGCCGGTTTCCTGACGCATTAACGATGCATAAGGCATTCAGAATAAACTTCTTATCATGAAAATTGATTTTTTAGCCCCCCCCCCGGGTGCGGTCTGCCACGCGCCGGCCGCCAACCGGGTCAAGTCCCGACAAGGCTGGACCTGCCGCCCGGCTTCCCAGATCCGCGACTCTCTCGGGCGGCATCGCCAGGCTAAACCACCCCAAACCCGGCTGGTCAAGCCCGAGACCGCCGGCGCCCGAAGGCCCGCTTTTAACGCTTTTTAACGACTTTTAACGACTCTCAACAGTATTAAACGGCTTTCAACAGTAGCTGACCGTCCCGCAAAAATCCGCCCCCCATAATTCCCCCGCCAACCCGCGCTTGACTCCCCATCCCAATTGGCCAAGCATAACGCCAACGCACCATCAAACTGAACCAACTCCCGAGCATATATGGCCATCTTCGGCGCCCTCTCCACCGTTCGCTCCCAAACCGTTCACCACCGCTGGCTGCAACCGGCGTTTGCCTATCTCGATGAACTCTTCACTCCCGGCAGTGCCGCCTGGCAGAAATTGACCTCGCTGGCGGTCGGCGAAAGCTTCCGGCGCGAATTAGCCGATGGGAATTTTGCCTTGGAACAGGTCTATCGCACCAAGCCGCGTGCCGAGGGCGTGTTTGAAACGCACCGCCAGTATGTGGATGTGCAGGTGATCTTCGAGGGCGAGGAATTCATGGAAGTCACGAATCCCGCCACCCTGACCGTTCGGGACGCCTACAATCCCGCCCGCGACGCCATTTTCTATCAGGACGCCGACCACGCCTCCGTGCTGCGCCTGCGGGCGGGCGAGGCCGCCGTCTATTACCCGGACGACGCCCACAATGGCGGCCTGCAAATCGGCCGCCCGCAACTCGTGCGCAAAGTCGTGATCAAAGTGCCGCTGCCGGGGCAGGCTGCGTCGTAATTGACGCTGACCCCGCCAGGTCTTATCTTGACGCAGCATGATGAACGAACTATCGGCGTCCCTGTTGGAATTAATCCGGCGCACCTCGGCGGAAATCCCCGACGATGTCAACCAAGCCCTCATCCAGTCGCTGGAGAATGAAAAAAAAGGGACGATTGCTGAATCGGCGTTCAAAATCATCGAACAAAACATCGCCCTGGCCAAAACCAAATCCCAGCCCATCTGCCAGGACACCGGCAGCATCCTGTTTTATGTGGATGTGCCGGTGGGATTCGATGAGATGGCATTTGGCGAGACGGCCCGGCAGGCCGTCACCCTGGCCACCAAAAAAGGCTTCCTCCGCCAGAACTCAGTGGATTCCCTTACCGGCAAAAACGACGGCACCAACGTGGGCCCCGGCGCCCCGGCGCTGCATTTTCACCAGCATAAGTCCCCGGAAGTCCGCGTGCGGCTGGTACTCAAAGGCGGCGGCTGCGAAAATGTGGGGGCGCAATATTCGCTGCCCATCGAGAAACTGCACGCCAACCGCGATCTGGACGGCTGCCGCCGGGTGATTCTGGACGCGGTGTTGCAGGCGCAGGGCAAGGGCTGCGGCCCGGGCATTCTGGGCGTGTGCATCGGCGGTGATCGCGCCACGGGCTATGAATTATCCAAAACCCAGTTCCTCCGGCTGCTCCCCGATCGCAACCCGGTTCCCGAACTCGACGCGCTGGAGCAGGACATTCTGAAAACCGCGAACGAACTGGGCATCGGCCCGATGGGTTTCGGCGGCAAGACGACGCTGCTGGGGGTGAAAATCTGCGCGGCGAACCGGGTGCCCGCGTCGTTTTTTGTCAGCGTCAGCTATATGTGCTGGGCCTACCGCCGCCAGGGCGTGACGCTGGATGCGTCGGGGAAGATTGAGAAGTGGTTGTATTGATCTGTGAATGAAGGGTGGCTGGACCATCGGAAATTGATTACAATTCATATCGCCAAATGCGCACGCTTGATCGGCTGATCATCCGAAATTTTAAATCCATCCGGGAGCAAACCATCGCCCTCGGCCGGCTGAACGTCTTCATTGGCGGCAACGGCGCGGGCAAGTCCAATTTGATCGGGGTCTTTCGTTTTTTGCGTGAAATCGTGAATCAAAATCTGGCGATTTACACCGGCACGAAAGGGGGCGCGGATTCATTTCTTCATTTTGGCCGGAAACGGTCGCCGCAAATGTCTCTTCAAATGCAATTTGGTGACCAGGGTGTCGAGACGGCTTATTTCGCAAGATTAATACCCACCGCCGAAGACGGTTTTCTCATTGGCAAAGAGGTCGCATTCTTCGTTGAAGCAGGTGTTGAGTTGCTCATTGAGAACGCACCAACAGTCGCGGCCAAAGAATCTAAACTCAAGAGTTCGGCAGATCCTGTCGCCCAAGCTGTGTGGAAAGATATGGACAGTCTTCGAGTCTATCACTTTCACGATACCAGTGATACGGCGGCGGTGAAAGTCCCGGGTGAACTGGAAGATAATCGTGTGTTGCGTTCCCAAGCGGAGAATCTGGCCGCCTTTCTTTATTGGATGCAGCAAAAGAAGCCGGATCATTTTGCCAGTATCCAGGACACCTTGCGGCAAATCGCGCCGTTCTTCGATGAATTTCGCCTCGCACCGTCCAAACTCAACGAGAACAAAATCCGGCTGGAATGGAAAGAGAAAGGCAGCGATGCTTATTTCAACGCTTCGTCGCTCTCCGATGGGACGCTGCGTTTTATCTGCCTGATCACCCTGTTGCTGCAACCTGAATTGCCACCGGTGATTTTGCTCGATGAACCGGAACTGGGCTTGCACCCTTCCGCCATCGGCATCGTGGCCGATCTGCTCAAGGCGGCTTCGGTTTCATCGCAGGTCATCGTCGCCACTCAATCGGTGACGCTGGTTAATCAGTTGAGCGCCCGGGATGTCATCGTGGTGGATCGTGAGCAGGAACAATCGGTATTCCGGCGGTTGGATGAGGTGGCGCTCAAAGGCTGGCTGGCTGATTACGCGCTGGGTGAGTTGTGGGAGAAAAACGTGCTGGGAGGACGGCCGTGAAAAAGGTTCTGGCATTGGTGGAAGGCCCGACCGAGGAAGCCTTTATCAAGCAAGTGGTCCAGCCCGCGCTGCCCAAAATCATTTTGGTTCCCATCGTGATCAAAACCCGGTCAACGGGAGCGCAGCCGGACAAGGGCGGAACGGTGGCCTATTATGAATTCAAACGCCAGTTGCAGTTATTGCTGGGCGACACCTCGGCCACCCTTGTGACGACGATGATTGATTTCCAAGGGCTGGGTTCTGATTTTCCCGGTCGGGAGCAGCCCGCCGGCGGCACGGCGCTGGCAAAAGTTTTGTGGGTGGAGGAGGCCATGCGCCGGGACTTGAACGAGGCGCGCTATCTTCCCTATCTGTCGCTCCACGAGTTTGAGGCTTTGCTGTTCACCCGGCCCGGGAGCATTGCGGACGTTTTGCACAAGCCGAAATTGGCCAAATCGCTGCAAAACATTCGTGAGGACTATCCTCAAACCCCGGAAGAGATTAACGACTCCCCGGCCACGAGTCCTTCCGCCAGAATTGAATCCGCCTGCGAACAGCTATTCGGTTCCGCCCGGGTTTTTCAAAAGCGGACTCATGGACCGATGATCGCGGCGCGGATTGGTTTGGAAACGATCCGGGCGGAATGCCCCCATTTCAATGACTGGATCTCCAAGCTGGAGAATTTGGCCATAAGAATTTGGGGAAATTGAATGGGAAAACTGAATTGAACTCGTGATCTAGAAGGCTGGACCGCCGGAGACGCATTGACGCATTGAATTGCCAAATAATTCAAAATGCAGTAATATTTTAACGTGCAGACATTGGAACAAATTGAGGAAGAAGTGAAGTTGCTGCCGGTGGCGGAGCAAAAGGCGTTGCTCTGCCGACTTGCTCAGATGGTATCCGCAAGTGGTGAGTTGTTATCGGAATCCAGGCAGCTTCCATTGAACCATTTTTTTGTGGAGTGGGACGCAAGCCACTCTGTGACCGTTGGCGAACAGCCCACCCGCGCCCGCACCTATGCCGACTACCCCCGTCTTCGTTGACACGAATGTTCTGCTTTATGCGGCTTCGACCCATCCGGCGGAGGCCGAGAAGCGGGATGCGGCGCGGAAAGTCTTGGCTGACAATCCAATCTGCTTTTCGGTCCAAGTGGCACAGGAATTTTTCGTCAACGCGATCCGCAAGCTGACCCCGCCCTTGAGTCGTGCTGATGCCCTGGGATTCCTTCGCGCCGTCAATCCTACCACCGTGATTGCGCTGGACTATGAATTATTTGAGGAAGCGACCCGGATGCAGGAGCGTTTTCAGATTTCATATTGGGATGCCGCCATTGTGACTGCGGCAAAGCGTTTGGTTTGCGACACGGTTTTTTCCGAAGATTTGGCTGATGGCCAGAATTACGCCGGAGTCCGGGTGGTTAATCCATTCAAAACAAAGGCCACGATTTTATGATCAAACTTACCTTCCCTTTCACCGAAGATAAAATTCGCGCGCTCAAAGTGGGCGATGAGGTGCTGATTTCCGGCGTTGTGTTTACGGGGCGCGATGCCGTTCACAAGTATTTGCATGAGGGTGGCAAGTTGCCGCCGGGTGTGAGCCTGCAGGACGGCATCATATATCATTGCGGCCCGGTGATGTTGAAGCAGGACGACGGCTCGTGGAAATGCACCGCCGCCGGCCCCACCACCTCCATCCGCGAGGAGCCGTATCAGGGGCAGATCATCCGGGATTTCGGGGTGCGCGGGGTGATCGGCAAGGGCGGCATGGGCGAACGGACCGTGGCGGCCTGCCAGCAATACGGCTGCGTCTATCTGCACGCCGTCGGCGGCGCGGCCCAAGTGCTGGCGGAATGTGTGAAACAGGTGCGCAACGTTTATTTCCTGGCCGAGTTCGGCGCACCCGAGGCGATCTGGGAGCTGGACATCGTGGATTTTCCGGCCGTGGTGACGATTGATGCGCACGGTCGTTCCCTACACAAGGAGATCCTGGCGGCCAGTTCGGCGGAACTGGCGAAGCGGTTGTAAGTTTCGCGGCGGATTTTTCCAGGCCCGAACCGGATTGGTTTCAAAATTTATAATTCCACGCGTCAGTAGAATATTTCCCCTGCGCGAGGGCCGTGATTTGTTCCCAAGGCGGGTTGGTGAGGGGCTCTTGGGCGTTCCATTCCTGTCGCAGCGCCGCCTTCACGCTTTCGGCGGACACTTGGAGGTTCATTACAAAGTCCAAATGCGAACGCTTTCCCCGGTAATCCGGTTCCAAGGACGGCATGGGGAGCAATTCACGGATCAAATCCAGGTCGCCATTCAGCAGCAACGTGCCGTGAAAGAGCAGAAAATCCCGGCGGCGGCGTTGCGAATTGCCGGCGAATTTTTTGTCCCCCATCGCCAGATCCGTGTGCCCGCGCACAGTGACGGGACGTCCGGTGACTGCCGCCAGCGCCCGGCGGTTGCGCTCCATGATGAACTGGTTGGCGCGGGTGATGTTTTGGGTGGGACCGTCCGGGGTGATTTTCAACACCAGGGCGTAATTCAAGCCGCCCGGCATTTGCACCACCGTTCCGCCGCCCGAACAGCGTCGGAAAATGGGTGTGCTGCGCTGCCGGCAGGCGGCGGCGTTGACTTCACCGGCGATTTTGTTCGCGTAGCCGACCACCACAAACGGCTCGCGCGGCTCCCAAAACCAGAGGCACTCCGCGCCCGCCCCCGCCTCGCACCAATCCAGCAGCGCCTCATCGGCCGCCAGGTTTTCGGCGGGGGTGGGGAGGGGAGAATCCAAAAATTTCATGATGAGTTGTGGGAATGGTGATTTGACTGGTATTGGGGGTGGTCTTGGTGTAGGATTATCGGCGTTGTTTTTGCGTCTGCAAAACGAGTTTAAACAAGTGAAAGATACAAAAAAAGACATTTACCAGGCGGTTGAGCGGGGCGACGCCCCGTCGGCTGCGGGCAATGGCGACAAGTGGTCCGCCTCGCTGCAAACCTTTTTCGAGCTGGCCCTCCAGAACCAGGGGCCGGAGCGCACGGCGCAGTTGCTTGAGGATTTTGGGGAAAAACTCCGTTCCGCCCCGCGTGCCAACCCCAAGCTGACCACGGCCTACATCAACACCATTTCGCCGGCCAGTCAGGCCCCATTTCCCGGCAACCGTGACCTTGAACGCCGGATCAAGAGCATCATCCGCTGGAATGCCATGGCCATGGTGGTGAAAGCCAACACGAACACCAACGTGGGCGGTCACATCTCCTCGTTTGCCTCGTCGGCCACCCTCTATGAAGTGGCCTTCAACCACTTTTTCCGGGGGCACACGGAGGATTTTCCAGGCGACATCGTTTATTTTCAGGGGCATGCCGCGCCCGGCATGTATGCACGGGCCTTCATGGAAGGCCGCTTGAGTGAGCAACAGCTCAGCAATTTCCGCCAGGAACTGGCTGAGGGCGGCGGGCTGTCCTCTTACCCGCATCCTTATTTGATGCCCGATTTCTGGCAGTTCCCCACGGTATCCATGGGGCTGGGGCCGATCCTGTCCCTGTATCAGGCCCGTTTCAACCGCTATCTTCAGGCGCGCGGTCTGGCCACTTGGAAAGAGGAACCCAAAGTCTGGGCCTTCCTCGGCGACGGCGAGTCCGACGAGCCGGAATCCCTCGGGGCCATCACCCTGGCCGCCCGCGAGAATCTGGACAACGTCATCTGGGTGGTGAACTGCAATTTGCAGCGCCTGGATGGTCCGGTGCGCGGCAACGGCAAAATCATTCAGGAACTGGAGGGTCTCTTCCGCGGCGCCGGCTGGAATGTCATCAAGGTCATTTGGGGCACGGATTGGGATGATTTGCTCAAGCGGGACAAAACCGGCCTGTTGATCCAGCGCATGAATGAATGCGTGGATGGGGATTACCAGAAATACACCGTCGAGCCCGGCAGCTACACGCGCAAACATTTCTTCGGCAAATACCCCGAATTGCTGGAACTGGTCAACCACCTGAGCGACGAACAGATCAGTAAACTGTTGCGCGGCGGCCACGATGCGCGGAAAATGTATGCCGCCTACAAGTCCGCCACGGAACACAAGGGCCAGCCGACGGTCATCCTGGCCAAAACCGTGAAGGGATACGGCCTGGGCGAAGCGGGCGAGGGCAAGAACATCTCGCATCAGCAGAAGAAGATGAATGAGAAGGAATTGCGCGAATTCCGCAAACGCTTCAACATTCCCATCAGCGACGACGTCATCGCCGACACGCCGTTTTATCAGCCTCCGGCGGACAGCCCGGAAATCAAATATCTGTTGAACCAGCGGAAGCAACTCGGCGGGTTCCTGCCCGCGCGCATCTTCAAGCCGGTCACGCTGGACGTGCCCAAGCCGGATCATTTCACCGAATTTTACCGGGGCTCCAGCCGCGAACTGTCCACCACCATGGCCTTTGGCCGGTTGTTGAGCATCTTGTTACAGCACAAGGGCATCACCAAAAACATTGTGCCCATCATTCCCGATGAAGCCCGTACGTTTGGTTTGGACACCCTGTTTCGGGAAATCGGGATTTATTCCCCCAAGGGCCAGTTATACGAACCGGTGGACCGCAACACGCTGTCCTATTATCACGAGGCCAAGGACGGACAGATTCTGGAGGAAGGCATTTCCGAGGCCGGCTCCATGTCCTCATTCATCGCCGCCGGCACGAGTTACGCCACCCACGGCGTGCCGATGATTCCCTTTTATATTTACTACTCGATGTTCGGTCTGCAACGCGTGGGCGATCTCTTCTGGCTCGCCGGGGACATCCGCGCCCGGGGCTTTGTGCTCGGGGCCACCGCCGGCCGCACCACGCTCAATGGCGAGGGGCTGCAACATCAGGACGGCCACAGCCTGCTGCACGCCGGCACCATCCCCACCTGCCTCCCCTACGATCCGGCGTTTGGCTACGAACTGGCCGTCATCGTGGCGGACGGGTTGCGCCGCATGTTTGTCGAACACGAGGACATTTATTATTACCTTTCGCTCTATAACGAGAATTATCCCATGCCGCCCATGCCGGAGGGCGTGGAGGAGGGCGTTTTGAAGGGCTTGTATAAATTCAAACCCGGCCCCGTGGGCCGGGGTGTCAAGGCCCATATTTTCGGCAGCGGCTCCATCATGCAATCGGCCTTGAAAGCCCAGCAGATTCTGGCCGAACGCTACGGGGTCTTTGCGGATGTCTGGAGCGCCACCAGTTATAAACTGCTGCGCAACGACGCCCTGCGCTGCCAGACGTGGAACATGCTGCATCCCACCCAGCCCCCCCAGAAATCCCATGTGGAGGAGCTGTTGAAAAAGGAGAAGGGCGCCTTCATCGCCGTCTCCGACAATGTCCGCTCCGTGCCCGACCAGATCGCGCCGTGGGTTCCGGGTGGTTTGCTCACGCTCGGCACCGACGGATTTGGCCGCAGTGACACCCTGGCCCGGCTCCGCCGGCACTTCGGGGTGGACGCCGAGTCCACCGTCATTGGAACCCTCTACGCCCTGTCGGAGAAAGGCTTGGTCAAACCCGCGCTCGTGGAGCAGGCGATCAAGGATCTGGGCGTTGACCCGGACAAAGCGCAGCCGCACTTGGTTTGAGCACGGACGTCAAGACCGGATCTAATTATTTGAACGGGTTCGAGGATCATTTGGCCCAGTTTTTCAAGCCCTGCTGCTCCATGCGGAAACGGATGGCCGTCACGGGGTCCGGAAGGTCCATCGGTTCGTGCTCGTCCTCATAGCGCCAGACCAGCAGACTCAGCAGTTCCAGTTCCTCCCCCAAGGAGTGGCGGGCTCTGGATCGTCCTCCATGAGTTTGGCAATGCGCTCCAGCGCCGCTTCATGGTCGGCTTCGCTGCGGATGATTTTTGGCTTCATGGCTTGGTCCCTTCAAATGGTCTTCGCGTCAATTTAGTCATCCATTCCCATTTTGGGAATTATTAATTGACTCCCGTTGAAACCTTCGCCACGCGGTCCGCAAGGTTGATGCGGATAACCGAGGCGATGGGATCGGGCGCCGTTGCGGGCAACTCCAGCGTCACGCCGTGATCCGTGGCTTCGAATTTCAATTTGGTGTGCTTCGGGTCGGCGAGCAAATACGCTTTTTTCACCCGGCTTTGCAGGCCGGGCAGTTCCAGGGTGTGGCTGGCGGGCCAGTTGAACACTTCAATGTAAAGAATGCCCGGCTTGGTGGTGCAGCGCCAGTCGTTGCCGGCGGAGACGAGGGTATCCTGGCCGTAGCCATCCTTGATTTTGACCGTGCCGCCGAGTTCGCCGCCAAACACGGTGGCGGAAGTGCCGTAAATGGCTTCGCCGTTGATCTTCATCCATTTGCCGACTTCGGCCAGGCGCTCCAGGCTCGGTTCCGGGATCAGCCCCTCGGAGGTGGGGCCGACGTTCAACAGGTAATTGCCCCCCTTGCTGGCGATGTCAATCAGGTTGCGCAACAGCGTCTCGGTGGATTTCCAGTGATTGTCATCGCGTTTGAAGCCCCAGGTGTCGTTCAGCGTCATGCACGTTTCCCAGTCCCGTCCGGGGTAGCCTTTGGCCGGGATTTTTTGCTCCGGGGTTTCCGTGTCGCCCTTGAAACCGCCGCCCAGGCGGTTGTTCATGATGATGTTCGGGCGGAGTTCCTTCACCGTTTCGTAGAGTTTGGCCGCCCGTTTAAAGTTCATATTGTCGGGGGTGTCCCACCACAATACGGCCGGGAATTCGCCGTAATGGCTCAAGATCTCCCGCACCTGCGGCACGGCGACCTTGTCAATGTAATCGTCC
>Ga0302278_10001084_pt1 | contig 34100 bp, 26 predicted proteins | sample III_Bog_N3_2_FD_194543 | JGI IMG/M metagenome (GOLD analysis project Ga0302278, IMG submission 194543) | Peat permafrost microbial communities from Stordalen Mire near Abisko, Sweden - III_Bog_N3_2 | ecosystem: Environmental > Terrestrial > Soil > Wetlands > Peat | place: Sweden: Abisko... | reverse complement strand
CTGGCCCTGCGCCTCACCGAGCGCTCCGGCCTTGATCGCGTCTTCTTCGCCAACACCGGCACCGAAGCCTGGGAAGGCGCCCTAAAGCTCGCCCGCGCCCACGCCGGTCTGCTGCGCTCTGAAGGCAAATCCATCGGTACCAAGTTCCTTGCGCTCGAGCAAAGCTTTCACGGCCGCACCTTCGGCTCCGTTTCGACCACCCACAAGGCCAAGTACCGCGAGCCTTTCGCGCCCCTCGTTCCCGGCGTCGAATTCGTTCGTTTCAACGACGTCGCCGACCTGCGCGCCAAATTCTCCACCGACGTTTGCGCCATCCTCGTCGAAGCCATTCAGGGCGAAGGAGGCATCCGCCCGCTCTCACAGGAGTTCTTCGCCGAGGCGCGTGCTCTCGCCACTTCCACCGGCGCGTTGCTCATCGTCGACGAAATTCAGGCCGGCCTCGGCCGCACCGGCAAGTGGTTCGCATACCAGCACTACGGCATCCAACCCGACGTAATTACCGTCGCCAAGCCCATAGCCGGCGGCCTGCCCCTTGGCGCAGTTCTCTGCACTGAAGAAGCTGCCCGCGCCATTCACGCCGGCATGCACGGCACCACCTTCGGCGGTGGCCCGCTTGCCTGCGCCGTTGCTATCGCGGTCATCGACCACATGGAAAAGACAAATCTCCTCGCCCACGCCACCGATGTCGGCGACTACTTCCAGGCCCAGCTCCGCTCGCTCGCCGCGCGCCACAGCGCCATCGTCGACGTCCGCGGCAAGGGCCTCATGCTCGCCGCGGAACTCGACTCCGCCGACCTCGCCAAAGAAGTCGTCAGCCAGATGCTCAAGCGGCACATCATCATCAACTCCACCAGCGACACCGTTCTGCGCTTCCTGCCGCCCTATATTCTGGAGCGCTCGCACGTCGACACCGCCATCGCGGCGCTGGACGAAATTCTGACCGAACACGCCGGCGCTGTCGGCGCATCGCAAACCACCGCGCAATCCGCAGGAGGCCCGAACCATGGCTAGCAAAGCAACCCTTGAACCGCAGGAGGCCGTTATCCCTGTCCAGAAAGATCCAGACGTACTCGCCGCGGCCGCTCGTCTCGCCGGCGAAGACATGTGCTCCATCGCCGACCTCTCCAGCGGCGAAGTCCGCGCCATCCTCAAGCTCGGCCACGATGTCAAGCGCAACCCCCGCGACTATCGCCACGCGCTCGACGCCAAGCAGATGGTCCTCATGTTTGAGAAGGCCAGCCTGCGCACGCGCCTCAGCTTTGAGACCGGCATCAACACCCTCGGCGGCAACGCCATCTTCGTCGACCACACCAGCTCGCCCCTCGGCGAGCGTGAGTCCGTCTCCGACGTGGCCAAGAATGTTGAGCGCTGGGTCGACATCATCGTCCTGCGCACCTACGCCCACGACACTATCACCGAAATGGCCGCCAACTCGCGCGTCCCCGTGGTCAACGCACTCTCTGACTTCGAGCACCCCTGTCAGGCTCTCGCCGACTTCATGACCCTCCAGGAGCACTTCGGAACCGCCAAGGGTCTCAACTTCACCTACCTCGGCGACGGCAACAACGTCTGCCACTCGCTCATGCTCACCGGCGCTCAACTCGGCGCCAACGTCACCATCGCCACGCCCCGCGGCTACTCGCCGGATATTGAGATCGTCACTCTCGCCCGCGAAATCGCCGCGTCCAACGGCTGCGAAGTCCGCTTGACACAGGATCCACAGGCCTCAGTCGAAGCCGCCGACGCCGTCTACACCGACGTCTGCGTCTCCATGGGCATGGAGCACGAGTCCACCAAGCGCGCGCCCATCTTTCGCCCCTTCCAGGTCAACGATGCCCTCATGCAGAAGGCACAGTCACACGCAGTCTTCATGCACTGCCTGCCCGCGCGCCGCAACGCCGAGGTCACCGATACGGTGCTTGACGGACCGCAGTCCATCGTCTTCGACCAGGCCGAAAACCGCCTGCACGCGCAGAAAGCCCTGCTCCTGCTCCTGCTAGGCGGCCTGGCAAACACAGCAAGCTTTCAGTAGAAGGTCGAGGGCTAGGAGTGCGCCGTGGTGCAATCATTTCGAGACCTGCAGGTCTGGCAACGAGCCATGCAGCTATCAGTCGCAATCTACCGACTAACCCAGGGCTTCCCGCGCGAGGAAATCTACGGGATGTCTAGCCAGATGAGGCGTTCCGCAGTTTCCGTGCCGAGCAACATTGCGGAAGGCTATGGGAGAAACGGTGCTGGAGAGTATCGTCATTTCCTCGGCATTGCCCGCGGCTCTAATTTCGAATTGCAAACACAACTCGAAATCGTCCGCGCACTCGGCTTCGGCGACGCAAACCTACTTAACGTAACTGAGGGCTACTCGCACGAGGTTGGGAAAATGATCTACGCGATGTTGGAGGGCCTCAAGGGAAAACATGAGCTCGCCCACTGAACGCCGCCACCTGAACCCTGAACCCTGATCGCTGAACCCTGAGGTTTCACCATGTCCGTAATTCTCGAATCCCTGCCCGTCGGCCAAAAAGTCGGCATCGCCTTCTCCGGCGGGCTCGACACCTCCGCCGCTCTCCACTGGATGAAGCTGAAGGGTGCGCTCCCCTACTCCTACACGGCCAACCTCGGCCAGCCCGACGAATCCGATTACGACGAGATTCCCCGCAAGGCCCTTGAATATGGCGCAGAGAAGGCCCGCCTCATCGACTGCCGCGGCCCGCTCGTTCGCGAAGGCATCGCCGCGCTCCAGGCCGGCGCATTCCACATCACCACCGCCGGCGTTCCCTACTTCAACACCACCCCCATCGGCCGCGCCGTCACCGGCACCATGCTCGTCGCCGCCATGCAGGAAGACGACGTCAACATCTGGGGCGACGGCTCCACATTCAAGGGCAACGACATCGAACGCTTCTACCGCTACGGCCTCCTCGTCAATCCCAACCTCAAGGTCTACAAGCCCTGGCTCGACGACGCGTTCATCGACGAACTCGGCGGCCGCGCCGAGATGTCCGCCTTCATGAAGCACCACGGCTTCGCCTACAAGATGTCCGCCGAGAAGGCCTACTCCACCGACTCCAACATCCTCGGCGCGACGCACGAAGCAAAAGACCTCGAGCACCTGTCCACCTCTATCAAAATTGTTGCCCCCATCATGGGCGTGGCCAGTTGGCGTGACGATGTTGAAGTCAAGCCCGAACAGGTCGTCATCCGTTTTGAAGAGGGCTTTCCCATCGCACTCAACGGCGGCTATTACGATGACGCCGTCGGCCTTCTTCTCGAAGCCAATCGCATAGGCGGCCGCCACGGACTAGGCATGTCCGATCAGATTGAGAACAGGATCATCGAAGCCAAATCCCGCGGCATCTACGAAGCCCCCGGCCTCGCACTGCTCTTCATCGCCTACGAGCGCCTCATCACGGGCATTCATAACGAAGACACCATCGAGCAGTACCGCGACAATGGCCGCAAGCTCGGCCGTCTCCTCTACCAGGGCCGCTGGTTCGACTCGCAGTCCATCATGCTCCGCGAATCCGCCCAGCGTTGGGTCGCCAAGCCCATCACTGGCGAGGTCACCCTCGAGCTGCGCCGCGGCAACGACTACTCCATCCTCAACACCGAGTCGCCCAACCTCACCTTCCATCCCGAGCGCCTCAGCATGGAAAAGACCGAATCCACCTTCTCCCCGCGCGACCGCATCGGCCAGCTCACTATGCGCAACCTCGACATCACCGACACACGCGACAAGCTCCTTACCTACGCCGCGGCCGGTCTCCTCACCCTAAGCAAAGGCAGCGAGATGCCCAAACTCAACAGCGCAACAGAAAAAGAGTAGCGCCAGAGAAAGAGTAGCGCCGGTCTCCAGACCGGCTGTCGTGCGGGCGTCCTCGCCCGCACAAAACAGTCTGCTTTGAAAGGGCACGGCTTCAGTCGTGCCGAAAAGGTCGCAAAATCAGCGCGGGCTTTAGCCCCTGAGGTACGCTTTTAGAGCGGTAGGCCGGGGATTTATCCCCGGCACAAGGCCATCAAAATCGGATGGGGCTTTAGCCCCTGAGGTACGCTTTTAGAAATGTCAAACGAACAAAATCCCGTAAAGATGTGGTCCGGCCGCTTCCGCGAACCGCTCGACGCAGACTTCGAACGCTGGCAGCGCTCCATCGTTTTTGACTGGCGGCTTCTCCCACAGGAAGTCGCCGCCAGCAAGGCCCACGCCTCCGCGCTCATCGCCGCCGGCATCCTCACCGCCAACGAAGGCGCTTCAATCCGCGGTGCACTCGACTCCATCGCCGCCGATCATGCTTCCGAAGCCGGCCAAGCCCTCGTCCGCAACCACCCTACCGCCGAAGACATCCACCACTTCGTCGAGCTCGCTCTCGTCGATCGTGTTGGCTCACTCGGTCTCAAACTCCACACCGGCCGCAGCCGCAACGAGCAAATCGCCACCGACCTCCGCCTCTACGTTCGCGCCGAAATCGGCCGCGTCATTGCATACCTCGCCTCGTGGGCCAACGCTCTCGTCGCCCAGGCCACCACTGCCGGCGATGCCGTCATGCCCAGCTATACCCACCTCCAGCGCGCCGAGCCCGTCCTCGTCGCCCACTGGCTTCTTGCCTATGTCGAGATGGCCCTCCGCGACGCCGCGCGCCTGCAAGACTGCGCCGCCCGCCTCAATTTCTGCCCCCTAGGCTCGGGTGCCGTTGCCGGTGCAACGCTCGCGCTCGACCGCTCGATTGCCTCAAAAGAACTCGGCTTCGCCGCGCCCACGGCCAACTCCATCGACGCCACCAGCGATCGCGACTTCATCCTCGACTACCTGCACGCGCTCACCTACGTTGGCCTCCACCTCAGCCGCTTTGCCGAGGAGATCACCCTCTTCGCCACCGCCGAGTTCGGCTTCGTCCTTCTGCCCGAGCCTTTCTCCACCGGCTCCAGCGCAATGCCCCAGAAGAAGAACCCCGACCTCACCGAGCTTCTGCGCGCCAAGGTCGGCCGCATCCACGGCGCTGCCCAGGCCGTCACCCTACTGCTCAAAGGCCTGCCCTTGGCCTACAATAAAGACATGCAGGAAACTCAGGAACCGGCATTTTCTGTCGAGTTTGTGCCGGACCTTCTCTCACTTGTGGCCCGCTTCACCGCCGCCCTTCAATTCAACCTTCCCCGCATGAAGGATGCCGCGCAAACCGGCTACTTGAACGCCATGGCCGCGGCCACCTACCTCGTCCACAAGGGCGTGCCCTTCCGCACCGCCCACGAAAAGATCGGGAACTCCGTTCGTTTTGCTTTGGAAAAGGGTGTGGAACTCAATCAACTCACCCTCGACGAGCTGCGCCAGTTCGGCCCCGAGTTCGACACCGACTTCTTCTCCGCCATCGACCTCGCCTCCACCCTCGACTGCCACGACGTCATCGGTGGCACCGCCATCGCGCGCGTCCGCACCGCACTGGCCGACGCTACCACCCGCATCGCCGCTATCAACAATCAGGAGGCCGCCCATGCTGGTGCGTAAGGCCCGCCTCCACGACGCCTCCAGCGTCTACGACCTGGTGAACTCGCTCTCCACCGACGGCACGCTCCTCAAGCGCAACTACGCCGAGATCTGCGAGAACATCCGCGACTTCACCGTGGCCATCTCCGACGGCGGCGTCTTCCTCGGCTGCGGCGCGCTCCACTTCTACGGCCCCCACCTTTGCGAAGTCCGCTCCATCGTCGTCAAGCCCGAAGCCAAGGGCCAGGGCGCAGGCGGCCGCATCCTCGGCACGCTCATTGAAGAAGCCGAAGAGCACGGCATCCAGTCCGTCTGCCTCTTCACGCGCATCCCCGACTTCTTCTTCAAATACGGCTTCCGCGTCGTCGAAGACAAGTCCGAGCTCCCCGACAAGATCTTCAAGGACTGCCAGAACTGCCCGCGCCTCCATCGTTGCGACGAAGTCGCCATGGTCCGCGGCCGCATCCCCCGCATGTCCATCCTCGGCCCCCGCGAAGAAGCCCAGCAACTCGTCCGCATCTCCGGCTAGAGTGGATTTTTCACAGTCAGCCCAAAACCGTAGCGCCGGCGTCCTCGCCGGCTGTCCTGAGGGCGTCCCCGCCCTCAGACACTTCACCATACCCTGAATTTCCAGATGTCGAGCTATCGGTGAGAAATTCCGGCGTACATACGCAACTATGATTACGGACTTAGTGTTGATGAATTGGAAGAATTGACATCAGTCCTGCCTTAATGAAATCATTGCACTCAAAGCAGCAGAGGTGACATCATGCCAGGTTTAACCGTCCGCAGAATTTCCGAAGAAACCCACCGGGCCCTGCGTATGCGCGCCACCTTGCATGGCCGCTCCACCGAAGCCGAAGTCCGCTTCATTCTTGAAGAAGCTGTCAAGCCTGCCAGCCGCCTCAAGATCGGGTCCGAGATTCACCGTATCGCCCGCGAGGTCGGGGGTATGGATGATTTGGAAGTCACTCGGCAGCGGAGTCGAATTCAGGGAGCGGATTTGGCGTGATTGTCCTCGATACCAATGTAATCTCCGAGCCGCTCAAGTCCATGCCAGAACCTAGAGTGATGGCTTGGCTCGACGATCAGGCCGAGGAAACACTTTTCATCACCGCCATCAGCCGCGCCGAACTCCGATTTGGTGTGCTCAAATTGCCGGACGGAAAACGCAAAAACGCCCTTGCCGCGCAAATTGAACTGGTGCTCGATCTGTTCAAGGAGCGTACGCTCAACTTCGATATTGCGGCCTCCGACAAGCTGGCTGAAATCGCGGCGCGCTGCGCAAAGATCGGAAAACCGGCCGTCGCCCCCGATGCCTATATTGCAGCCTGCGCCGCCGCGCGAGGCTTTGCAGTTGCCACCCGCAATCTAAGGCATTTTGAACCCACAGGAGTCCGCATCATCAATCCTTGGAAATAACTCTCGTTCTAACCTGGATTTCTTACAGGGAATCCAGAACCGTAGCGCCGGCGTCCTCGCCGGCTGTACTGAGGGCGTCCTCGCCCTCAGACTCTCCGCCAAACACTGGTTTTCCAGAGCTCGCGCCATCCGTTAGGAATCCGGGCTAAACACAGAACGATATGACCAGCAGATCTACTTTGGGGCATGAATCCAGACCTAACAACCAGATTTGATCTTGTAGTAATTGCACTTCTATAGGATTTCTGACCGCGTGATCCTGAACTGACGCAGACGGCCCCATCCCCCGCATGTCCATCCTCGGCCCTCGCGAAGAAGCCCAGCAACTCGTCCGCCTCTCCGGCTAACTCGGACCGGCCCCACACCCCGCTCACGGCGATAACACGGGTTCAAACCCCATCGGGGACACCAACAGAATCAATGACTTAATCATCGATTGCTGGTGGACTCTATATAGAAAATTAGCCATGACCGAATACCGCATCAAAGCAGTTTGGCGAGCGCATCGTTAATCAGCTTTTCAAGAACAGTCTTCGCAACCGCAATCGTCACAGGCAAACCGGCTGACGTGATGCGATCCTTCGCATGCTGCCAAAGCGTTGGTTGCTTTAACGCTTCCAAGAAGTCGTATCCCTCGCTTGTCATTCTTTGAACCGTTGCGGTTGGACCGCTGCAGAATGACGCGACAAGCAAGCCGCTGTCTTGAGCGAGTTCTATGTGGGCAACCACGTCTTTTTCGTCGTATCCAAGGAGCGGCCTTGACTGCCACAAGTCATACGAAGGAATCTTTTCCATTTCCAGCAAGATTTCCCGTATTAAATCCATGTCTCGTTTCATCGCATTATCCTCACGAGTTCTAAAGCTTGCCGTTTTTGAATCGAGCGTCTAGCGATTCGATCCAAGGACGCAAGAATTGTTTAACCGCCAAAGGATCATTCGGACCTTCGCCGCTTGCCCATCTGTTCCGGCTGGAGTCGTAGCCAAAGCATCCGCCGCTTTCTGAAAACAGTTCGACGTATCCACGCGCATTGTCGTAGAGCACAAGATACTGCTCTGCGCCGTTCTTGAAAAACGAACTTGTGAACTCAGGGAACACACCATAGGAAAATTCACGTTCGATTGCAAGCAGGACATTCCGCGTCCATGAATTCCATATTCCATCGAACTCTGCTTGACGGTGATTGATGGCCGTGGCAACGTGTTTGCAAACGCGCCTTAGGTCATCCACTGGGAAGCCTTTTCTGCTTCGCTCCCAGTCTCGGCATGTACACGAATTCTCAGCGAGATTGACGCCGTAGATACCGCTCACTTTTATCTGTCGCAGTGTCGCAGCCGAGCTTCGGTCATGCTTCACCAATACTTGTTCGTATTGAGCTATTCCATAATGTTGAGGAACTTGAATATCCGTGGCTCCATGCGTCCAAACTGGCAATTGAAGCCAATCCGTGTTTTGCGTCAATGTAGAGTGATCTGAGCTTTGTGTATGTCCGAAAATCGAAGCAACTACGGATGAGATGCTAAACATGCTTGGTATGGTATCGCGTCCAAATGGGAAGCTGAAGTGATGGGAAACAGGGATTCCATACGCCGAGTGCGCCATCCATTTCCGCTTACAGCGCTGACTTCCGTGCTAGTTTCGCCGCCCCCACAGCCAACCTGCCCATAACTCAGCCCGCCATCCCCCGGGCTCACCTTCCTCGGCAGATACACGCGGAACCCCTCCGCCTCCAGCCTCGCGCGACATTTGCCGCGCGGTCCGGGCCATGCTAAAAACAATAAGCGATGGTCAACGCACCAAATCTCGAGGTCACCAGCCTTTACCGCCGCGCCTTTGCGGAATACGGGACAGAGGCCCTTTGGAACTTGCGGCCCCTTGACGAGCCGTCCCCTGCCGACGCCTTGGCGATCACCAAAGCCCTGCGAACGCACGGCGGAATGGCTGGGCGGCGTTTGGCGGAACAGATCGAAAGTCTCTGCCGTGCCCCTCACTAAACTTCAATCCCACGTCTTACGCTTGCTGGCGGCCGAGCGCAGTCCCGACAGCTACATTGCCGGAGGCATCGCCCTCAACCGCCAGGGGCCGCGGTTTTCAGCCGATATTGACATCTTTCAGGATTCGGAGCGACGGCTCGAAGCTGCCGCAGAGGCAGACGCAAAGACGCTAACTGAGGCCGGCCTTGAGGTCTCATGGAAGAAGATCGCGACCGGCAAGCGCGAAGCGCAGGTTGAAAGCCCCACCGATCGGATGCGGCTCGAATGGGTTCATGACAGCGCCTTTCGGTTTTTCCCCGCGCAACCAGATGAGCTCTTCGGTTATGTGTTGCACCCCGTGGACCTGGCCACCAACAAGGCGTCAGCCGCTGCCGACCGGCGCGAACCTCGCGATATCGTTGATCTCGTGACCATCCATGAAGGCATCCTACCCCTTGGGGCAGTCCTCTGCGCCGCCGTGGGGCGCTTTCCCGGCCAGTCCCCTGAAGAGATGCTGGCCGAGATTGTCCGGCACAGCCGCTTCACAGCAGAGGAATTTCGCGTCCTGGCCACCGAGCAACCCATCGATGTGCCTCACCTGCACCAGCGCATCCGCTGCATGATCGAGGAAGCCGAGAATTTCATCGCGCGTATCCCAAGCGATGCCGTTGGCGTTGTGTTTCTTGAGGGTGACACGCCCGTGCAGCCCGACCTGGAAAAGCTCGACAAATACAAGCGCAATTCCGGCGCACCGGGCGGAGTATGGCCATCTTCCTCGGAAATTGGCAGAGCCATGTTGCAGCACTATAGCGAAGGACCGAATGGGGACAAACTCAAGCCGTGATGCTGCAAGAAACACACGCCGGCACCCCTCAACGAACTGAGTTCCCCGCCAGCCTCGCCGCCGCAACCGCCACCTGCCCATAACTCAGCCCACCATCCCCCGGGCTCACCTTCCTCGGCAGATACACGCGGAACCCCTCCGCCTCCAGCTTTGCTCTAAGCAACTCGGCGAGCCTCCGGTTGTGCAGGCATCCTCCACTCATCGCCACCTGTCCCACGCCCGTCGCCTTCCGCGCCGCCACCGCCGCCTTCACAAATCCCTCCGCCACGCCCGCATGAAACCGCGCCCCAATCTGCGCCTTCCCCACGCCCGCCCACAAATCCTTGAGCAGCTCGCGCCACATCGCGCGCGTCGTCAGCCGAATCGGCTCCCGCCGAGCCCAGTCTCCGCCTTCGAGCTCAAGCGCATACCCGCTCGTCTCCTCCGCAAATAACGAAATCCCCTCCAACTCAATCGCCGCCTGCGCCTCGTAGTCCACCGTCCGTCTCCCCAGCACCAGCGCCACAGCCGCATCGAACAGCCGTCCCAGGCTCGACGTCATCGGCGTATTCAGTCCCCGCTCCATCATCCGCAGCAGCACCTTTGCCTCGCGCTCTTTGCCCGAGATCAACGCGGCCACCTCGGCCGAATCCGCCCCAAACCCAGCCGTCACCAGCGCCCCCAGCGCCATCCGCCACGGCTCCTTCACCGCCGCATCCCCACCCGCCATCGGCACATAGTCCAGATGCGCAAACCGCTCAAATTTCCTAGGATCGGCCCCGTCCAGCCGCACAATCAAAACCTCTCCGCCCCAGATCTTTCCATCCGTCCCGTACCCCGTCCCATCCAACGCCAGCCCAATCGCATCGCCCGTCAATCCATGCTCCGCCATGCATCCAGCCACATGCGCATGATGATGCTGCACGCCCACGAGCGGCAGATGCCTCTCTCCCGCCCATTTTTTCGCCCACTCCGTCGACAGATACCCCGGATGCAGATCGTGCACCACCACCTCCGGATCGATCTCAAACGTCTTCATCAAATGCGCCAGCGTCTCTTCAAAGAACGCCAGCCCCTGCAGATTCTCCAGATCCCCCAGATGCTGGCTCTGGACCACCATCCGCCCCTGCGCCAACGCCAGAACATTCTTCAGATGCCCGCCCACAGCCAGCATGTGCGGCGCGTCCATCCCCTCGGGCAACTCCACCCCCAGCGGCACAAATCCCCGCGCCCGCCGGATCAGTTGCGGCGATCCATCCACCACCGCCATCACCGAGTCATCGCACCGCTGCAGAATCTCCCGATCGTGAAGAACCAGCGCGTCCGCAATCCCGCCCAGCCTGCGCCGCGCCTCCTCGTTGTCAATCGCAATCGGCTCCTCGCTCAGGTTCGCGCTCGTCATCACCAGCGCCCGCAACCGCCCATCCGCAAACAGCAAGTGCTGCAGCGGCGCATACGGCAGAAACACCCCCAGCCACGGAATCCCAGGGGCCACGCCCGGTGCCACTCTAAGCGCAACCCCCGTCGCAATCCCGCTGCCTTCCTTCTTCCGCACCAGCACAACCGGCCGCGCCGACGTCATCAGCAACGCTTCCTCCTCAGCCGTCAGCTCGCATATCTCACGCGCCGCCGCCAGGTCCTTCACCATCACCGCAAACGGCTTTCCATACCGCTGCTTCCGCTCTCGCAGACGCATCACGCTCGCGTCATTCGTTGCATCTACCGCCAGGTGGAATCCGCCAATCCCCTTGATCGCCAAAATCGCGCCCCCGGCCAGCCGGTTCACGCACGACTCCATCGCATCGTCGCCAGCAATCTCCGTACCGCCTGGCCCTGAAAGCCACAACCAAGGCCCGCACTCCCAACATGCATTCGGCTGCGCATGGAACCGCCTATTCGCCGGATCGTCGTACTCAGCCTGGCATGCCTTGCACATTGCAAAGCGAGACATAGACGTCTGCGGCCTATCGTAGGGAATCCTGCGCGTAATCGTGTAGCGCGGCCCGCAGTTCGTGCAGTTCAAGAATGGATAGCGATATCGCCTGTCCTGCGGATCAAGCAACTCTCTCCGGCAGTCCTCGCACGTCGCCGCATCCGCCGGAATCCCGGTATGCACTTGGCCCCTGACTTCGCTGGCAACAATCCTGAACCCGCTGTCGCCCTTAGCCTCAAGCTCCGCCACCCTGACTGAATCGATTCGCGCCAAAGGTGGCGCATCTGCCTTCAGCCGAATCAGGAAAGCCTCAACACGCGCCCGCGCGCCCTCCACCTCAATCGTCACGCCGTCCGTGTCGTTTCCAATGAACCCCGCCAGCCCCTCTTCCCGCGCCAGCCGAAAGACAAATGGCCTGAACCCCACCCCCTGCACAACCCCGCGCACCGCCGCCCCGCGCCGCACCCGTTCGCCTCCGTCAGCCGCGTTCTGTTCTGGTCCTTCGTCTACCAACTTGTCTCGCATCGCAAACAAGCATAGCGCACCAATCGATCAATCTCACTCATTGCGCTTACAACCCAGGCCGCTGCTCGTCAGAACTCATAGACTTTCGAGTCCCGTTTTGACCACAACCCACAAGCCCCGGCCCGATAATCTTGAGTTAGGACGCCTTCCCTTATGATCCTGCTCCGCCAATCACGCCGCTTCATCGTAATCGCCGCATTCGGCCTTGCCACCCTCGTCCCGGTTGCACCCGTCTCCATCCTCGCCCAATCTCAAACCCCGGCCCCGCCCCTTGCCCAGGCCCCAGACGAAGCCACCATCATCCATGGCGTCGACGCCGCCGTCCATCACCGTGTCGACTCCATCGCCGGCTATACCGTCACCGAGAGCTACAAGCTCTTTCGCGGCTCCGATTTCGATCACCCCGCCGCGGAAATGATCATCCAAACCACATACGCCCGCGAAACCGGCAAATCCTATAAGATCCTCTCCGAAGACGGCTCGCACATACTCCGCAGCGCTGTCTTCTCGCCCCTCCTCGATAACGAAAAGCGCATCAACCAGCCCGGCAATGTCGAAGCCTCCTGGCTGATCTCCGCCAACTACGAAATGCACCTCCAGCCCGGTGACCCGCAACAGATCAATGGCCGCTCTTGTTACGCGCTCACCATCCACCCACGTCAGAAGGCCCCAAACCTCATCGAGGGCACAATCTGGGTCGATGTTCGTGACTACTCAATAGTGAAAATTGAAGGGCACGGCTCCAGGAGCGCCTCCTGGATCACTTTCCCATCCCAAGTCTCGCGTGTCTACGAATCCATCGACGGTTTTGCCATGGCCACCCACGCAAAAGCCATTACCGAGAGCGATCTCTTCGGCCCCACCACCGTAACTATCGACTACACCGGATACCAGATCCGCCCAATAACCCAACACTGATCCCGCCACGCCGGCAGCCCCACGCTTCTCTCGGTTCCCTTACCCCTTCGCCGCAATCGTCAGTTCCAACTCCGCCTGCGCGTGATTCCCTGTCTCCACAAACGGCCTTCCATAGTACGAATCCAGCAGAATCGTCTTCACCTCGCTGATCAGCGGGAAGCGCGGATTCGCCCCCGTGCACTGGTCGTCGAAAGCATCCTCTGCCAATGCATCCAACCGCGCCAGGAAATCCCCCTCCGGCACGCCCGCCGCTTGGATACTCGCCGGAATCTCAAGTTCCCTCTTCAACTGCTCAATCCACGCAATTAGGTTGGCAACGCTCGCATCATTGTCCACGCCGCCCAGCCCGATCGCCCGCGCAATCTCCGCATACCGGCACCGCGCCTTCGGCCTGTCATACTGCGAGAAAGCCGACTGCTTCGTTGGATTGTCATTCGCGTTGTATCGCACCACGTTCGCCAGCAGCAGCCCATTCGCCAGCCCATGCGGCAAATGAAAATACGCACCCAGCTTGTGCGCCATCGAGTGGCACACACCCAGGAACGCATTCGCAAACGCCATCCCCGCCAGCGTCGCCGCGTAGTGAACCTTCTCCCGCGCCACCGGGTCGGCAGCCCCGCGCGCATACGCCTGCGGCAGATAGTTCTTCAATAGCTTCAGCGCCTCCAGCGCCTGCCCATCGCTAAACTCAGTGGCCATGATTGACACATACGCTTCAATCCCATGGGTCACAGCGTCGATCCCGCCATACGCAGTCAGCCCCTTCGGCATCGTCATCACCAGATTTGGATCTACAATCGCCATCCGGGGCGTCAGCTCGTAATCCGCAATCGGATATTTCTTTCCCGTTGCGTCGTCCGTCACCACAGCAAACGGAGTCACCTCACTGCCCGTCCCCGATGTCGTCGGAATCGCAACCAGCGTCGCCTTCACCCCAAGCTTCGGGAAACGGTAAATCCGCTTGCGGATATCCATGAACCTCAACGCCAGGCTGTGGAAGTCCACCTCAGGATGCTCATAGAGTACCCACGCAATCTTCGCTGCATCCATCGGGGACCCGCCTCCAAACGCTACAATCACGTCCGGTCGGAATGCGTTTGCAATGGCCGTGCAGGCGCGCACCGTCGTTAGTGTCGGGTCCGGCTCCACCTGACTGAAGACTTCCACCTCCAACCCCTCGTGCTTCAACTTCGCAATCAGCTCATCCGCGTGCCCATGGTTAAACAGATACGGGTCCGTCACCACCAGCGCCCGCTTCTTGTCTCCGAGTTCCTTCAGCGCTTCGCTCATGCATCCACGCCGAAAATAGATCGATTGCGGCAACTTGTGCCAAAGCATATTCTCCGCCCTCTTCGCTACGGTCTTGATGTTCAATAACTGTTGAGGTCCCACGTTGGCTGTCACCGAGTTCCCGCCCCACGATCCGCAACCCAGCGTCAGCGACGGCGCAAGGCCGAAGTTATACAGGTCTCCAATCCCGCCCTGCGACGACGGAGTATTCACCAGGATGCGTGACGTCTTCATACGCGCGCTGAAATACTTCACCCGCTCGCGCTGCCCGTCCTGATCTGTATACAAGACTGACGTGTGCCCGATCCCCTGCAGCGCAACCAGATCCACCGCCTTGTCCACCGCGTCCTCAAAGCCTTTCGCTCGATAGAGTGCTAACACCGGCGACAGCTTTTCATGCGCAAACGGCTCGTCCGCGCTGATCTCGCTCACTTCGCCAATCAATACCTGCGTGTTCGCCGGAACCTCGAACCCCGCCATCGCCGCGATCTTCGCGGCCGACTGGCCCACCACCGCGGGATTCACCGCGCCCTTCGCAAATAGCACGCCGCGCACCGAATCGGCTTCTTTCGCCGACAGAATGTATCCGCAGTGCCGCCGGAACCGGCTCCGCACATCGTCGTAGATGGCGTCCACCGCAATCACCGCCTGCTCCGACGCGCACACCACCCCGTTATCAAACGTCTTCGACATCAGGATCGACGCCACCGCCCGCTTCTGGTCCGCAGTCTCGTCAATAACTACCGGCGTATTCCCCGGCCCAACTCCTATCGCCGGCGTGCCAGACGAATACGCAGCGTGCACCATCCCCGGGCCGCCAGTGGCCAGAATCAACTTGATCGACGGATGCCGCATAAGCGCGTTCGAGAGCTCAATCGTCGGCTCTTCAATCCATCCCAGGATGTTGGGGGGCGCGCCCGCGGCCACTGCCGCATCCAACACCACCTTCGCCGCCGCGCACGTGCATCGCCTTGCCCTTGGGTGCGGGCTGAAGATCATTCCATTTCTCGTCTTCAATGCGATCAGCGCTTTGAAGATCGCCGTCGAAGTCGGATTCGTCGTTGGAATGATTGCGCAGATTACGCCCACCGGCTCGGCCACCGTCATCACACCGGCCTCATCGTCCTCGCTCAATACGCCGCAGGTCTTCTCGTCTTTGTACTTGTTGAAGATGTACTCCGACGCAAAGTGATTTTTGATCACCTTGTCTTCCACCAGTCCCATGCCGGTCTCTTCCACGGCCAACCGCGCCAACGGAATCCGCTCTCCAGACGCAGCCAGCGCTGCATGACAGAAGATGCTGTCCACCTGCTCCTGCGTGTAGCCTGCGAATTGCCGTTGCGCCTTCGCAACCCGCGCAACCAGTGCATCCAACTCCTGAAATGGCTTGGCGCTCATCGATCCTCCCTGCCCCCTAAGTCCACACTGTGCAACAGATGCAAACACACGCATCAATCCCTTGAGCACACTGAATCTCGCGCGCTGCTGCATAGCGTGTTTCGCCGAGCTTTGCCCGGACTGCGTCAACAGGATTGTAGAAATCAAACCATGCTACGCGATGTGACCATCAGCACTTCACTCATCGCGTAATCCGCATTTTCCATAGCCTTCGCGCCTTAAGTCGATTCCCTGCACCATGCGCACATTCATCTCCCTCGAAAGCATTCCCGCATCGCTGCGCACCGTGCCGCAATCTGGCACCCCTTACCACCCCTTGTGTCCATCATCACGACCAAACTCTTTCAACAGCGCTACAACATCATTAGGCGTGGACGAAGGCCGAGAAACAAGCCGACCTTCCGCCCATCCGCCTGAATACGGGAGGAATCGTGCAAGCCTTCACACCCCCACCGCTGCCCAGCGACGACAAACGTTGGAAGATCGTGAACGGCACCATGCGCAAGAATGGCTTTGCCCGTCACGCTCTCATTGAGACCCTCCACACCGTGCAGTCTTCCTTCGGCTATCTCGACGACGCTGCCATCAGCTTCGTCGCCAAGTCCCTGCGCGTGCCCCTCAGCCAGGCCTATGGCGTAGTCACCTTCTACCACTACTTCAGCCTCAAGCCGCCCGGCAAGCACACCATGACCATCTGCTCCGGCACCGCCTGCTACATCAAAGGCACCGACAAGCTCATCGCCGCCGCGGAAAAACAACTTGGCATCCCGCACGGCCAGACCACAAAGGACGGAAAGATCAGCCTCATGACCGCGCGCTGCGTCGGCGCCTGCGGACGAGCACCAGTCGTCCTCGTCGATGGCGAGCTCTGCGGCCAAATGGAGAATGAGCAGATGATCGAACAACTCGAAAGGTGGGCCGTCGAATGACCATTGAAGAACTCGATCAAATTGCCGAATCGGTCCGCGCCGCCAACGCCAGGTTCGACTACGAAGTCAACGTATGCATGGGCACTGGCTGTCTAAGCCAGCACTCCGATCAACTCAAAGACGCCCTCAACAAAGAGGCCGAAGCCCAGGGTAAGAACGCTCTCATCCGCCGCACCGGCTGCATGGGACTCTGCGCCGCCGGCCCTCTCGTCCTCTGCGATCCCGACGAGATCCTCTACCAGCACGTCAAGGCAGACAACGCTGCGAAACTCGTCGCCAGCCTCGGCGGCAAGCCAGTTGCCGAACTCCAGTGCGAACTCCGTGAGCACTTCGATCAGCAGGTCCACATCGTTCTCGAAAACTCCGGTCACATCGACCCCGAGCGTATCGACGACTACATCGCTCACGACGGCTATCGCGCCCTACTCACCGCGCTCAACGACATGACCCCCAACGGTGTCATTCGCCAGATCACTGAGAGTGGCCTGCGCGGGCGCGGCGGTGGCGGCTATCCCACCGGCCTCAAGTGGAACACCGTGGCCAAGGCTCCCGGCGACGTCAAATACATCATCTGCAACGGCGACGAGGGCGACCCCGGCGCATTCATGGATCGCAGCGTCCTCGAGAGCGATCCGCAGCGCGTCATAGAAGGCATGGCCATTGCCGCATATGCCGTCGGCGCCAGCAAGGGCTTCGTCTATGTCCGCGCAGAGTATCCGCTCGCCGTCGCCCGCCTCACCGCCTGCCTGCGCGATGCGCGCCGCCGCGGCCTGCTTGGCAACAACATCGGCAATACGCCTTTCAACTTCGACGTCGAGATCCGCCTCGGTGCAGGTGCTTTTGTCTGCGGCGAAGAAACGGCCCTCATCGCTTCCATCGAGGGCCGTCGCGGAACGCCGCGCCCGCGTCCTCCCTATCCCGCGGTCAGTGGCCTTTACGGCAAGCCCACCCTCATCAACAACGTTGAGACCTTCGCCAATATCGCGCCCATCATCCGTAAGGGCGGACGCTGGTTCGCCTCCATTGGCTCCGAACGCAGCAAGGGCACCAAGGTCTTCGCCATCACCGGCAAAATCACCAACACCGGCCTCGTCGAAGTCCCCATGGGTATCAAGCTTCGCGAGATCATCGAAGTCATCGGCGGCGGCGTACCCGGCGGCCACAAATTCAAGGCCGTCCAAACCGGCGGACCCTCCGGCGGCTGCCTCCCCGCGGAGATGCTCGACATCGGCGTCAGCTACGACGCCCTGGTCAAAGTCGGCTCCATCATGGGTTCAGGCGGCATGATCGTCATGGACGACACTTCCTGCATGGTCAACGTCGCCCGCTTCTTCATCGAGTTCTGCATGACCGAGTCCTGCGGCAAGTGCATTCCCTGCCGCGCAGGCACCGCGCAAATGCACACCCTGCTCACCCGCATCTGCGAGGGGCACGGCACCATGGACGATCTCGAACTGCTCGTCGAGCTCTCTGACACCATCAAGAACACCAGCCTCTGCGGCCTCGGCCAGACGGCGCCTAACCCGGTCCTCAGTACCCTCAAGTACTTCCGAAGCGAGTACATCGACCACATCGTGCACAAGCGCTGTCCCGCCGGCGTCTGCAACATTCACGCTCCAGAGCCGGAAGCCAGAGCTCACCAGAATGCTGGCCAGGAGGTGGTGGCATGAACGACACCGTCGACGTCAAAACTCTCACCATCGACGGCCACGAAGTCAGCGGCCGCCGCGGGCAAACCATCCTCGAAGTCGCTCGCGAGAACGACATCGAAATACCCACCCTCTGCCATCTCGACGGCCTCGGTGATGTCGGCGCATGCCGCATCTGCATGGTTGAGATCGCCGGCTCCGCCAAGCTGCTGCCAGCCTGTGTCGCCACCATCTTCGAAGGCATGGAGGTGCTCACCAATACCGAACGCCTTCAAAAATATCGCCGCAACATCCTCGAACTTCTCTTTGCCGAGCGCAACCACGTCTGCTCGGTCTGCGTCTCCAATGGCCACTGCGAGCTCCAGACTCTCGCCCAGCAACAGGGTCTCACCCATGTACGGCTGCCCTATCGCAACCCGCAACTCGCCGTCGATGCCTCGCACGAGCGCTTCACCCTCGACCACAACCGCTGCATCCTCTGCACCCGCTGCGTTCGTGTCTGCGCCGAGATCGAAGGCGCGCACGTTTGGGACGTTATGGGCCGAGGAATCGACTGCACCATCATCTCCGACCTGCATCAGGACTGGGGCTCTTCCAGTTGCACTCGCTGCGGCAAGTGCGTCCAGGTCTGCCCCACCGGCGCCCTCTTCGATAAAAGCAAGATCGGCTCCGACCATCCCAAGTACCCCGATTTTCTGCCCTACCTGAACCTCATGAGGGAAGCGCAATGAGCAAACTCAAATTAGCTACCGTCTGGCTCGACGGATGTTCCGGATGCCACATGTCCTTCCTTGACATGGATGAGCGCCTCATCGACCTCGCTGAACTCGTCGACCTCGTCTACAGCCCCATCGTCGATACCAAGGTTTTTCCCGACTACGTCGACATCGCTCTCGTCGAAGGTGCCGTCGCTTCCGTCGATGACGAAGCCAAGATCAAGAAGATCCGTGCCCACTCGCGCATCCTCGTCGCCATGGGAGACTGCGCCATCACCGGCAATGTCCCCGCCATGCGCAACCCCATTGGCCCCGACGCTATTCTCGACCGCGCCTATATTGAGAACGCCTCCGCACAGCCGCAGATTCCATGCGTCGGCGTGCCCAGGCTGCTCAAGATCGTCCGCCCCATCCACGAGTTCGTCAAGGTCGACGTTTTCCTTCCCGGCTGCCCGCCCTCGGCCGACACATTTCACACTGCGCTTACTGCGCTGATTACCGGTGAGCCTCTCGACATTCCCGAGATCACCCGCTTTGGAGCTTAAACGTAGCGACGACTTAACGTAGCGCCGGTCTCCTGACCGGCTGTAGCGTGGGGTCCTCGCCCACGCCGGATAACAGAACTTGGAGTTTCCCATGACTCAGACCATCACCATCGATCCAGTCACACGCCTCGAAGGCCACGGCAAGATCAGCATCTATCTCGGCGACAATGGCCAGGTTGAAGACGCGCACTTCCACGTCACCCAGGTCCGCGGCTTTGAGAAATTTTCCGAGGGCCGCCCCTTCTACGAGATGCCCAGCCTCATGGCGCGCATCTGCGGCATTTGCCCCGTCTCCCACCTTATCGCCTCAGCAAAGGCCTGCGAGGCAATCATGTCGGTGCGCATCCCTCACACTGCCGCCCAGTTGCGCCGCATGTTAAACCTCGCGCAGATGGTCCAGTCTCATGCGCTCAGCTTCTTCTATCTCGCCTCGCCCGACCTGCTCCTCGGCATGGAGTCCGACCCCGCCGCCCGCCACATCTTTGGCGTCGTCGCCGCCAGGCCTGAGCTAGGCCGCGCCGGCGTTGGCCTTCGCCGCTTCGGCCAGAACATCATCGAACTCCTCGGCAAAAAGCGCATCCACCCCGGCTGGGTCGTTCCCGGCGGAGTCACCGAACCACTCGAAGCTTTCAAGCGCGACGAGATTCTCGCCAGCATCCCCGAAGCCTACAAGAACGTCACCCTCGCCCTCAACGCCTATAAGAAAATCGCCGACTCCTTCCGCGCTGAAATCGAAGTCTTCGCCAACTTCCCGTCCAACTACCTCTCGCTTGTCAACGAAGACGACTCCATCGAGTTTACCGACGGCACTCTGCGCCTCATCGGCTCTCAGGGCGGCGTCATTGAGGATGGCATCACTGCTGCCCGCTTCACTGAGGTCATCGGCGAGGCCGTCGAGCCCTACTCCTACACCAAGTTCGCTTACTACAAGCCGCTCGGCTACCCTGATGGCAGCTACCGCGTAGGCCCGCTTGCCCGCCTCAACATCGTGGACTCCATGGGTACCCCGCGGGCCGACAAGGAGCTCGCCGAGTTCAAGCAGCTCGAAAAGGGTCCCGTACAAAGCTCCTTCCACTATCACCACGCACGCCTCATCGAGATGCTCTACGGCATCGAAAAGATCGAACAGATCCTCTCCGATCCTGCCATCCTCTCCACCCACGTCCGCGCCACCGCCGGCGTCAACCGCAACGAGGGCGCAGGTCAGGCGGAAGCCCCACGCGGCACCTTGGTTCATCAATATAAGGTCGACGACAACGGCCTAATCACCTGGGCCAACCTCGTCATCGCCACCGGCCAAAACAACAACGCCATGAACAAAGGCATCCTCCAGGCCGCGAGAGAATACGTCGACGACGGCAAGTTCACACCAGGCGCGCTCAACCGCATCGAGGCCGTGATCCGCACATTCGATCCCTGCCTCAGTTGCTCCACCCACGCCTTCGGCCAGATGCCCCTCGCCCTCACCCTCCTCAACGCCGACGGCGAAACCATCGACCAGGTGATCCGCAGCTAGCCTGAATCAGTAGCGCCGGACTCCTGTCCGGCTGTCGCGTGGGCCTCCCGGCCCACGCCGGGCGGCCCCACCCTCGGCGCGTTTTTGTCTTTGCGGCTAGAGTGGGCGTGTGAGCCTGTAGAGCAGAATCGCTTTGTATCAGGGCATGACTTCAGTCGTGCCGATAAAATGGCAAAATGAGACTTGGGCTTTAGCCCCTGAGGGGATCCTCACCCGGCCGGCACTCATTGATGACCCAACTCAACATCCGCCTCCTCATCCTCGCCTGCGGCAACACCCTCCGCTCCGATGACGGTATCGGCCCGCACCTCGCCGCCTGGGCCGAAGACCACTACCGCGACAACCTCTCCATCCGCGTTATCTCCCGCCAGCAATGGACCCCCGATCTCGCAGAAGACCTCGCTCACGCTGAATCCGCCCTATTCCTCGACTGCTCCATAGACGCGCCGCCCGGCTCCGTACAGCTTCGCGAAGTCCACCCCGCCCCACCGACGTCAGCCCTCGCTACCCACCACCTCGGCGCGCCCGAACTCCTCGCCCTCGCCCTCGAACTCTACGGCTCCGCTCCTCGCTCCGCCCAACTCCTCACCATCGGCGCCGCCTCCCTGGAGATTGGTGAGTCCTTAAGCCCCGAAGTCACGGCCGCAATCCCAACAGCTCGAACTGCTCTTGAAAAAGCGATCCGTGCCGCCTTCGCCTGAACTCACCCAGCGCGAACCGAGACTGCAACAGCCTCTGCCTTCACCCCCTCAAATGCAAAGGCGGCTGCGCCGTTAAGCGCCACCGCCCAAAGAGGGAGAATAAGCAAGCTCCCTTAAAATGCCGCAACCGTCTGCCGAAGCGTGTACGAGCTCAGCGTCTTGATGTAGTTCCCGCGGTCGAACGGCGAGGTGTCCGGAACAGACCGCCGGCTCAAACATCCCCGCGTCTCCCACAGCGAGCTGTACTCCCGTTTCTCCAGCCAGTAGTTCATGTCCGCCAGTACACGTCCTATGTGTTCTATCCCGTGAATGTGCAGCGCCGAACACATCATCGTTATGCCCGCACCGGCCATGATCCCTTTCAGCACGTCCTCGGCCGAGTGCACCCCGCCCGAGATCGCCAGATCCAGCTTCATCTGCCCAAAGAGAATCGCCGACCAATGCAGCCGCGGCAGCAGCTCCGACGGAGTCGAGAAGTGCAGCATCGGCCGCACTTCCATCGTCTCAATGTCAAACTCTGGCTGATAGAACCGGTTGAACAGCACCACGCCTTTCGCGCCCGCATCCTCAAGCCGCGCCACCAGGTGCGGCAGGCTCGTGAACGATTGCGACAGCTTTACTGAAACCGGAATCTTCACCGCGCTCGTCACTGCGGTTACCAGGTCAAGCAACTGCAATTCCAGCTCCGTTGAGGTCTGGCTCCGCTCGGTCGCCAGCGCATATGTGTTCAGCTCAATTGCATCCGCGCCGGCCTCTTCCATATCCTTCGCATAGCGCACCCATCCGCCTGTCGTCGCCCCATTCAGGCTCGCCAGAATCGGAATATCCACCGCGATCTTCGCCCGCCGCAAATGCTCGAGATAGACCTCGTGTGTCATCCGGTAGTCGTCCAGGTCTGGCAAGTAACCAAGCGACTCGGCAAACGAATCCGTTCCTCGCGAAAGGTCCTCATCCAGTGCCCGCGACTCCAATGCTAACTGCTCTTCAAACAGCGATGTCAACACCACGGCTGATGCTCCGGCGTCTTCCATGCGCCGGATGTTGTCCACCGAGTCCGACAGCGGTGTCGACGAAACCACGATCGGACCGCTCAATTTGAGTCCAAGGTACCGTGTCGAAAAATCGATCATTCCGCACCTCCTTGGGCAGCGCTGACCAGGTTGTCTTCCTTCTCTTCAAGTGGTGCAATGTGCGGAGTCTCGCCACGGCCCGGCATCGCCGCACGCGCCGAGTAAACCCTCCACTGCCGCTCCACATCGTCCTGCGCCTCAACCAGCAGCTTCGCTGCCAGATCCGGATTGCTCCGCGCCAGCATCGTGTACCGTGCCTCGCGATAGATGTACTCCTTCAGCCGGATCGCCGGTGCCTTCGAATCGAGTTGGAACGGATTCTTGCCCGTCTCTCGCAGCGCCGGGTTGTACCGCATCAGTGGCCAATAGCCCGACTGCACTGCCAGCTTCTGTTGCTCCAGCCCGTGCACCAGGTCGTATCCATGCGCAATGCAGCTTGCATACGCCAGAATGATCGACGGTCCGTCGTGTGCTTCAGCCTCCTGGAAGGCTTTCACCACATGGGTGTCGTTTCCGCCCAGCGCCACGCGCGCCACATACACTGACCCGTAGCTCACCGCTTCCATCGCCAGGTCTTTCTTGCTCGTGCCCTTGCCGCTTGCGGCAAACTTCGCCACCGCGCCCCTTGGCGTCGACTTCGAAGCCTGGCCACCGGTATTCGAATACACCTCGGTATCCAACACCAGCACGTTCACGTTCTTGCCTGAGCCCAGCACGTGGTCCAACCCGCCAAACCCAATGTCGTAGGCCCAGCCATCGCCACCTAGAATCCAAACACTCTTCCGAACCAGCCCATCGGCAATCGCCAGCAGGTTCCGCGCATCCGAGCTATCGATCCCAGCCAGCTTCTGCTTCAAGACATGCACGCGGAACCGCTGCTGGTTGATCTCCGGCTCTGTCTGCTGTTTCGCATCGAGCAGTGCCGTCACCAACTCTCCGTCCAGCACCGGCGCAACCCGCTTCAGCAGCGTCTGCGCAAACTCATGCTGTTGGTCGAGCGCCGTCCGCATTCCAAAGCCGAACTCTGCATTGTCTTCAAACAACGAGTTCGCCCACGTCGGTCCACGCCCCTGCGCATTCTGGCTGTAAGGCGTCGTCGGCAGGTTGCCGCCGTAGATCGACGAGCAGCCCGTCGCATTCGCTATGTACAAGCGGTCGCCAAACAGTTGCGTCAACAGCTTGATATACGCCGTCTCGCCGCAACCCGCGCACGCGCCGCTGAATTCAAACAGCGGCTGCAGCAGTTGAATGTCCTTCACCTGCCCGTGCGACACCTTCGTGCGATCCACTTCCGGCAGCCCCAGGAAGTAATCCCAGTTCTCCCGCTCGCCTTCGCGCAGCGCAGCCTGCGGCGCCATGTTGATCGCTTTCTTGCTCGCATCGCTCTTGTTCTTCACCGGGCACACTTCAACGCATACCACGCAGCCCGTGCAATCTTCCGGAGCCACCTGTAGCGTGTAGTGGTCCTGCTCCATGCCCTTCCACTTCGGCTTTGCCCATTGCATAGTCGCTGGAGCCTTATCCGCCAGCTCCGAGCTATACACCTTCGAACGGATCACCGCATGTGGGCAAACCATCACGCACTTGCCGCACTGAATGCACAGGTCCTTGTCCCACACCGGAATATACTGCGCAATGTTTCGCTTTTCCCACTGCGCCGTCCCCGTCGGAAACGCTCCACCCGCCGGCAGTGCGCTCACCGGCAACCGGTCTCCGTGTCCCGCCGCAATCTGCCCCAGAACGTCGCGCACAAACTCCGGCGCCTTGCTTGATATTGCAGGAATCAGGTCGAAGTCCGCAGTCGCCTCAGTTGGCAGCGTCACCTTCTCCAGATGCGCCAGCGCTGCGTCTACCGCGGCATAGTTCTTTTGCACCACCGCTTCGCCACGCTTCCCATAAGTCTTGTAGATCGCCTTCTTGATCTGCTCGATCGCTTCTTCCCTCGGCAACACGCCGCTGATCGCAAAGAAGCATGTCTGCATAATCGTGTTGATGCGCGTTCCCATGCCGGCCTCGCGCGCCACAGCATATCCATCGATCACGTAGAACTCAATCTTCTTGCGAAGAATCTCCCCTTGCGTGCTCTTGGGAATGTGATTCCATACCTCCGCCGCAGGGAATGGCGAATTCAGCAGGAAAACCGCACCCGGCATCGCCGCTTCCACCACTTCCATCTTTTCCAGGAAGCTGAAATTGTGGCACGCCACAAAACTCGCCTGCGTAATCAGGTAGCTCGACCGGATCGGGTTCGGTCCAAACCGTAGGTGCGACGTTGTCATCGACCCCGACTTCTTCGAGTCGTAAACAAAGTAGCCCTGCGAATAGTTGTCCGTCTCCGTTCCAATAATCTTGATCGAGTTCTTGTTCGCGCCCACCGTTCCATCCGAGCCCAGACCGTAGAACAGCGCCCGCACCGTCTTCGGATCTTCTGTCGAGAACGTCGGATCGTACGTAAGACTCGTATGCGTTACATCGTCGTCAATGCCGATCGTGAAATGGTTCTTCGGCTCCGGCTTCGCCAGTTCGTCGTAGATTCCCTTCACCATCGCCGGCGTGAACTCCTTCGATGAGAGCCCATACCGCCCGCCAATCACCGTGGGCTTCACAGCAAACGGAAGCTCAGCGTTCTCCGCAAGCACCGTCACGATGTCCATATACAGTGGCTCGCCCGCCGCGCCAGGCTCCTTGCATCGATCCAGAACCGCTATCGACTTCACCGTCGCCGGCAATGCCGCAAGGAATGCCTTCGCGTCGAATGGCTTGTAGAGCCGCACCTTCACCAGGCCCAGCCTTTCGCCCTGCCTATTCAGCAGATCCACGGCCTCTTCCGCCGCTTCGGCGCCCGAGCCCATAATCACCACCACGCGCTCTGCGTCCGGCGCGCCGTAGTAATCGAACAAGTGGTATGCGCGTCCAGTCAGTGCTGCAAACCGGTCCATCACGTTCTGCACCACTCCCGGCACCGCTGCATGGAACGGGTTGCACGCCTCGCGCGCCTGGAAGAACACATCCGGATTCTGCGCCGTGCCTCGAATCACTGGCCGGTCCGGGCTAAGCGCCCGCTGCCGGAACTCGATAATGTACTTGTCGTCCACCATCGCGCGAATCGTCTCGTCCGCGATCGGCAGAATCTTTCCTACCTCATGCGACGTCCTGAACCCATCAAAAAAATGAATGAACGGAATCCGTGACTCCAGCGTCGCAATCTGCGCCACCAGCGCCATGTCGGCCACTTCCTGCACCGAGTTCGAGCAAAGCATCGCCCAGCCTGTCGCCCGGCAGGTCATCACATCCGAGTGATCGCCAAAGATCGACAATGCATGTGTTGCCAGCGTTCGCGCCGTAACGTGCATCGTCGCCGGGGTCAGCTCGCCGGCAATCTTGAACATATTGGGAATCATCAGCAGCAAGCCCTGCGATGCGGTAAACGTCGTCGCAAATGCGCCCGCCTGCAGCGCTCCATGCAGCGCACCCGCCGCACCGCCCTCACTCTGCAACTCCTCCACGATAGGCAGTGCGCCCCAGATGTTCTTCTTCCCCTCCGAGCGCCATTGATCGGCCCACTCGGCCATCGGAGACGAAGGCGTGATGGGATAAATCGCAACAACTTCAGCCAAACGATAGGCCACCGAAGCCGCCGCCTCGTTCCCATCCAGAATCACCATCTTGCCTGCCTGCTTCTGTTCACTCATCCGCTTTTCCTCACACCGCGGCTCGCTAGGGTTCTCGCCGCTACCGTGAGTCTCTTCTCCGCCCCTTTTCAGTCGCAGTGATGCGAGACACAGGGCCCCTTAGGTTTCCCACATTATGGCAACTCATGTTGCCCTGCGGGAGATTCTCTCCATTCCACCTCGTTGCCGTCTAACCGTCATCTCACTGACATATTCAATTCCCTGTGATATCCAAAGATGTAGAGGATCAACCATGAATTTCCGTCATTCGGGTTGTTTTGCCGTCCTTGCGCTTGCCGCCGCCCTTCACGCTTCAGCAGCCCCAACCACTGTCGGCCAGCCTGCTCCCGCTCTCACCTTCACACAACTGCTTCAGGCCCCCGACGGCACAAAGACCGACTGGCCTTCCCTCCGCGGCAAAGTTGTCGTCCTCGAGTTCTGGGCCACTTGGTGTTCCGGATGCATCGAGGAGATCCCCCATCTGAACTCCCTGGTCCAGCAACTGGCGTCGTCCAACGTGCAGATCATTGCCATCGACGACGAGGACCCCGCGCTGGTCCAGAAGTTCCTGAAGAAGACGCCGATCAGCGGCTGGTTGGGCATCGACACCACCAGGCAAATCATCGACGCCTACGACGCGCAGGTGCGTCCCCGCACCGTTGTCATCGATCCGCAAGGACGCGTAGCCGCAATCCTTAACCCCCATCAGTTGGCCAAAGAACAGTTGCTGGCTCTTGCCGACGAGAAACCGGTTGTCTTTCCCCAGGACGATAATGCCGCCATCCGCGAGGAGGCACTTAAGCAAGCCAAGGGCCTGTCCGACGCCTCGGCGGCCGGAGATGCAGGCCCCAAGCCGCTATTCGATATCTCCATCCGGCCCGGTGATCCCGCCGGTCAAACCGCAATCGCCCATCGCACGGGCAAGAACGGCGATTCCTACACCTACGACTTCCTCAACGCCCCTCTCGGTATGCTCATGCAGATGGCCGGTGGCGTTTCTGGAACACGGCTGGTCATCCACGGAGACTCCACGGCAAAGTACACGCTCCACGTCAGTGCACCGGGCGGCGACTTCGATCAACTGGCCCCCGCCGTCCAACTCGCGGTCGTTACGGCGGCCGGGCTCAAGCTTAGCCACAGCACCAGCGTTCAAGACGCATACGTGCTCCAGGCAACGCACAGGGCCGCCGCCCTGTTGCCCCCGGCGACCTCCGAGCAGGGCAGCATGTGTTTCTACAATCCGCAGGCGGGCAAGCTGGTCATGATGCAGTCCACCCTTGATAGCCTCGCCCAGCAACTCGAGACCATCCTTGGCGCCCCCGTCGTCAATGAAGCCGGACTCCCGGGAAAATTCGACGCCAATTTCGACCTGACCACGGGAGATGTCGAAGCCACTCGTACGGCGCTTGAAAAGAACCTCGGACTGACATTGATTAAAGCCTCGCGCAGCATCGACAAAACCATCCTCGATCCGCTTCCCACGGCGCCCAAGGTTATCATCCCCGAAACGCCTGGCAAAACTGCTCTCGTCCCCGGGCAGCTTGTTCAGACCATCGCCGTCGCCAAATAGATACTCGGGATTTATTCGCTGACCTGCATTTCTCGCAGTTCGCCGAAAACCGTAGCGCCGATCTCCAGATCGGCTGTCCTGAGGGCCTCCCGGCCCTCAGAAACCTCGCCAGACCCCGAATTCTTAGCTGCCGCGCAGTTTGTGAGAAATCCACGCTAACCGCTCGTTAAATACGCGTATTCGGCCCCTACCCGTTCGAGACCTGGGGAGCGAGGTGCAGATTAAATTGGGCGCAGAGGCTGGATCTCAGGCAAGCACAACGAACTGCTATTCGCTTCTGCCTACAGCAGATCCTTCGATAGCGGAACATCCGCCATCGTAGCGTCAACCGGACCCGTATACCGGTAACCGAGCACGCGCATCGTAACCCCGCGACGCAGAAAGCTGCTGCTCTCAATCGGCTTGAACAACGACGGATTGGAAAGATCCTGAAGCACATCCGTCGAATCCGTTGGCGCAAGTTCCACCAGCACCGTCCCAATCCTGTATCTCTTGCAGGCATCCGCCATCGTCAAGCCGCTTGCCAACAACCGCTCTCCGCGAACAATGTGTACCTGGCGGTCCAGATCGTGCTCGCGGATGATTGCCACGAAAATCTGCTTGTCATATCCGAAGGCGAGAACATTCCCTGGGTTTCCCAGCGCAAATAACTCATCAATCGGCGGTTGAACCCCTCGGTAATCGGTATAGTCCGTGTGCCAGTCCTCTCGCAGTTGGAAAGGAACGGGCAGCAAAATCAAAAGCGGCAGTGTCCACGCCCATTTGCGCGGAACCCGCTGCATCACTACCCACAGGAACCCGGCCCCCAGAATGATCAGGCTCGGCCACCAGAACGCTGCAAACCGCGGCCGCCTGTTGTCGTAGTAGCTCAGCGTCAGATACCCCAGGACAAACCATGTCAGCCACAAGGTGTACTCGCGCCGGAATCGAAAACTCAGGAACGCCAGCACAATTGCCCCGGCAAGACCCGCCAGAATCACCGGATTGACCAGTTGCAGTGCGTAATTTGGGTAAAACGTCCAGGCTGCAACCGACCAGCGTGCCAGATAGTGGTTGTTCAGCACCACCTTCAGCCTGGGGTCCTGAATTACCGCCTGCGACAGATCGGCACGCCCGTAAGTAAGCGTGAAAACCACAAGCGGAATACACAACAGGAAGGTCGTCGCAATCGTAGCCAGAACCTCAAGCTTGGCCACGAACCGCCTGTGCAGTAACAGAAAATCCACCATCAGCGCCGGATAGATAAACCATGCCGGCTGCTTCGTGTAAATAACCGCCGCACAGCAGCACCCGCAAAGCAGCGCCCGCCCTATGCTTGTCCGCTCTTCAAGATGTTCAACAACATGCTGATACGCCAATACTGCCAGGCACATCATCGCCAGCGCCGGCATCTCGAGCATGATCTGGTTGAAGTCCCAGGCAAGTCCCGGCATTACGATTGCCGCTATCGTCGCACAGAGGCTCAGCCAGATAGAGAACCGCTTGCGCAGGATCGCGTACAGCGACCAGGAAAACACCAATCCGAAAAAGAACAGGCAGATGCGCGCCGTCAGAACATGGACCCCGCCCACAAGGCAGAACAATCCCAGAACCAGCGAGAAAAACGGGGGCCAGAAGATGAAGCCCATCGCCGGATACTGCTTGTAGTAGTTCAGCGCATACTGCTCCAGGTGTCTGACAGGATGGTCAACAATCAGATCCCTGAAGAAATACCCGTCCACCAAATGGTGCGCCGAATCCAGATCGTCGATATCCGGACTACGAAGGGTGGGCAAGGATACGAGGTATACAAAGGCCAGGATCAACACAAGAGCGGCCAGATTCCAAGCCCCGGAACGGCTCTTTACATATTGAACTGCCGAATTGACATAGCTCTGCTTATCGGGGGAATTCGGCGTCTCCATCGTGCCCTCATCATATCGTGCGCTCACTGGAGTGGCAATTCGTGCGACCTGCCCTCAAACTATGCATTCACTCGCTTTCAATCAACCAATTAGCCTCTGCCCAGTCCCTCCACGAGCGCCTCCCACTCCGCGTCCGGCGTCTCTCGCCGGAATCTCTTCCCCGCCCGCGCATTCCAGTAGTCCGCGTTCCACGCCTCGCCCTCTTTCCTATGCAGGTAGGCATGCACCGCCATCCCCTCCGCTGTCTCGAGTTCGTCTACTAACCCATGCGCCCGAGCCCAATCCCCCTTCGCATCCCACCACAGCGCCTTCAGCGGCTCCGACAACCCTGTCGGCGGTTCGCTGCCTGTCAATGTGCCGCGGAATTCTTCTGCTTTCATGCCGCTCCCCCTTTACCTCCATTCTCACCCTGCCGCCTCGTCTTCGTAATTCAACCAAAGGTGATCCAGATCACTTTTTCGGCGCCTCTCCCTTGATAGAACTTGATTGAAATCGCGCATCGCCCCGATAAGGCAATCGAGGGGGATGATGGGGATACCCCACCGGCCTCAGTCTGCGCCTGAGGCCAGTCTTCCCCCCCGCGGAGGCCTTCGTATGTTGCTCCATCAATTGCGTCGACCGTTCATTTGCAACTCAGACCTATTTGGTCCTATACTGAAGTCCGACCTTTCTGGTCGTAATTTTCGGGTGCTTCCTTTTCGCAGGCCCGTCGGAGTCCCTCGGCAGGTGAGTATTCTCAGCCAACTCAAAGTCGGTGAAAGCGCGATCCTGGTGGCACTTAACCTGCCCGAATCCGTGCAGAACCATCTGATGCATATGGGCTTTGTCCCTGACGCAGAGATCATGGCCCTTCGCCGCGCCCCCGCCGGCGACCCCACCGTATACCTCATCGACGGCATGGAGATCGCCCTCCGCCACGAAACCGCAGAAGCCATCGCCGTCCGCCCAACGGGCCCCATTGCCTCCGTTCAGGCCCCAGCCAGCCAACCCATCGAAGAGGACACCGCCCCCCAGTTCGTTGAGGCCCGTCGATGAGCGCTTGCTGCGAAACGCCCGCCTTTGTTCCACCGCCGCCCCCAAAGGCGCCGTCAGCCCTGCGCACTGTCGTCCTCATCGGCCCTCCAAACTCCGGCAAGTCCACCCTTTTCAATCGCCTCACAGGCCTCCGCCAGAAGGTCGCAAACTATCCCGGCGTCACCGTCGAGCAGCGCATGGGCCTCATGGCCGGCGTAGGCCGCGACGATCTCACCCTCATCGACCTGCCCGGCATCTACTCCCTAACGCCCTACTCTGAGGACGCCCGCGTCTCCATCGACGTTCTTCGCGGCCGCATGCCCGGCACCCCCAAGCCCGACGCCGTCATCATCGTTCTTGACTCACAGCACCTCACGCGCCAGCTTATGCTCGCCGCTCCCGTACTTGCCGTCGGTCTCCCCACTCTCGTCCTGCTCAACATGTCGGACCTCATGGAGTCACGAGGCGGCCACATCGACCCCCTCCAACTCGCCCGCGAGCTTGGCGCACCCGTCGCCCGCATCAGCGCGACGCACGGCACAGGCCTCGACGCGGTCTCACTCTTCCTCAACCAGCCAGGCAACGGCACAGTCGCCCCTCCCCTTACACTGCCTGTCCTCGGCAATGCAGCCAGCGCCCACACCTGGGCCGCTCAGGTCAGCCGCCGCACCGGCTACCAGGCCCCCCTCAGTGTCGAAGGCACCCGCAAGATCGACAACATCCTCCTTCATCGCATCTGGGGCCCGCTTCTCTTCCTTATCGTCGTTATCGGAGTCTTTGAAGTCGTCTTCTCCATCGGCCAGCCCCTTTCCGACGGCTTCGGCGACCTGCTCGCACGTGCTGCCGACCTCATCCGCCCCCTGCTCCCCGCCGGCTGGCTCCAGTCGCTCCTCCTCGACGGCGCCTGGAAGGGCATCTCCTCCGTTCTCGTCTTCCTCCCCCAGATACTCCTGCTCTTCCTCTTCATCGGAATCCTCGAAGACTCCGGCTATCTTGCCCGCGCCGCTCTCATCGCCGATCGTGTCATGCGCACCACCGGACTCAACGGCAAAGCCTTCATCCCTCTGCTCTCCGCTTACGCATGCGCCATCCCCGCCATCATGGCCACCCGTACCATCGAGAACAAGCGCGACCGCATGGCCACCATCCTCGTCACCCCCTTCATGACGTGCAGCGCGCGACTGCCCGTCTACATGCTGCTCATCGCCGCCTTCATCCCCAACATCGTCTTCCTCCACGGCTTTCTCGGCCTACGCACCATCGTCATGCTCAGCCTCTATCTCGCCGGCTTCGTCGGAGCCATGACCACCGCCTGGCTCCTCAAGAGTTCAATCCTCAAGTCCAGCGAAACCCCCTTTATCCTCGAGTTGCCCCAGTACCGCATGCCCACGATGCGTTCCCTCGCCATGCGACTCTACGACCGCGCAAGCGTCTTCCTTCGCCAGGCCGGAACCGTCATCCTCTCCGTCACCCTCGTCCTTTGGGTCCTCGCCCACATCCCGCCCATTCATCTCGGCTCCGGCTCATGGGCCGCGCCAGAGCTCGCCAACTCCATGATCGGCCGCCTTGGCCACTTCATCGAACCAGCCATCGCCCCACTCGGCTTCAACTGGAAGATCGGCATCGGCCTGCTCTCATCCGTCCTTGCCCGCGAGGTCATGGTCAGCACCATGGGCACTCTCTACGGCGCAGACCCCGCCACCCAGGCCATGCACCTCCAGACCGCTCTCCATCACGACATGACCCTCGGCGGCGCGCTCGCCCTCATGATCTTTTTCGCCTTCGCCATGCAGTGCACTTCCACGATGGCCGTCGTACGCCGCGAGACCAACTCCTGGAAGTGGCCGGCCATCCAGTTCCTCTACATGCTCGCCCTCGCCTACGGCGCTGCCTTCCTGGTCAACCACATCACCATGGCGTTTCTCGGGTAGACCAGCCTGCCCCGCGGGCCTTCACCGCCTCTACTGCTCCCAATTCCCTTCCTGTGAGAAACTAGAAAAGCCAGCGTTGTTCGGGCCTCGCCTGCGTGCGCCCTCAACCACTCATCCAATTCACCCTTATCCGGCCCGCGCGGCCCTTACCGGGCTGCGGCCTGCAACCAAGGAAACAAGACCAAGCAATGATCTCTGTCAGCAACGTCTCCATGCGCTACGGCGCAAAGATTCTCTTTGAAGATGTCTCGGTCGCCTTCATCGAAGGCCGCCGCTACGGCCTCACCGGGCCCAACGGCTCCGGCAAATCCACCTTCATGAAGGTCCTCACCGGCGAGCTAGACGCCCAAAAGGGCAACGTAGTCCGCCCCCGCAAGTTCGGCGTCCTCCGCCAGGACCAGTTCGCATTCGATGCATACCGCGTCATCGATACCGTCATCATGGGCAACAAGCCTCTCTGGGCCGCCCTCGAAGAGCGCGACCGCATCTACGAAAAACCCGAAATGACCGACGAGGACGGCATGCGCCTCGGCGAGCTAGAAGGCACCATCGGCGACGAAGACGGCTACACCGCCGAAGCCGACGCTGCCATCCTCCTCGACGGCCTCGACATCCCCGAAGAAATCCACGACCGCAAGATGTCCGAGCTTCAGGGCGGCCAAAAGGTCCGCGTCCTCCTCGCCCAGGCCCTCTTCGGCAAGCCCGAAGCCCTGCTCCTCGACGAGCCCACCAACTACCTCGATCTCGAGTCCATCCACTGGCTTCAGGACTTCCTGCAGAACTACGATGGCACCCTCATCGCCATCTCCCACGATCGACACTTCCTCAACTCCGTCACCACCCACACCGCCGACATCGATTACCAAACCATCATTGTCTACACCGGCGGTTACGACGACATGGTCATGGCCAAGACCCAGATCCGCTCCACACTCGAGTCGCAGATCTCCCAGCGCGAAAAGAAGATCGCCCAGCTCAACGACTTCATCGCTCGCTTCGCCGCCGGCACCCGCTCCTCCCAGGTCACCAGCCGCCGCAAAGAAGTCGAACGCCTCCAGACCAACGAGCTCGCCCGCTCCAACATCCAGCGCCCGTTCATCAAGTTCGACCAGGTCCGCCCATCGGGCAAGC